>Ga0256831_1000251_pt1 | contig 28666 bp, 30 predicted proteins | sample 132544metaG_FD_189087 | JGI IMG/M metagenome (GOLD analysis project Ga0256831, IMG submission 189087) | Hydrothermal vent microbial communities from Lau Basin, Pacific Ocean - 132-544 | ecosystem: Environmental > Aquatic > Marine > Hydrothermal vents | place: Pacific Ocean: Lau Basin | collected... | reverse complement strand
TAGTTTTATTCAGCTCCACATACGTACCAGAAGCATTCTTGGCGCGTATGTTGGTGTTCTTACTATCCAGTTGTATATGGTTACCGATGTCATCCTCTATGGTAATATTTCCATCCCCTGGATTAATTTGTATTTTGTAGCTTACCAGTTCTTTATTACGTTTAGATGTTTTTAATGTAATAATCTTTTTATGTGTGCTAACTTCTACGTAATAAGAGTTATCAGCAGTGATTTCTTCATCGGGTATATCAGGAAATCCACTGTATCGATAATTTACTGTTTCCAACCGACGTAGATCGTGGTCCCTGCCTAGTGATGTCCAGTAATATTTATCCGAGTCACCCGATTGCCATAACCAGACCTTTTCACCTCTACGCACGTCTGGAGGGGTAATACGATTACCGTCGGCATCACCTAACCACTCTGCTTTTACCACACTGCCAACAGAAACACTGTCCTTATAAGTGCTGCCGTCTTCATTTAACCCAGTGGTCTCATCTGTATATGTATCAGTACCCAGTTCTCCATCCATCGTATTAAGTATTTCTACAGGGTGTATGCGCACTATCGAGGTATCCAGTTCTTTATTCTCTGCTACAATACCGATGGTAATCTGTCGCATTTTACTGCGTCTTAAATCATCACTGCCTAACATAATCCATTCCAATTATAAAGAGCAAAAAAAATATGTCTAAGAGGTTTTAGCCCCTTAGACATATACGTTCTGTTGTTAGAAATACAGGCGTCCGTTATGAACTTCAATGAATTCGCCATCTCTGTCTCGATTGACAAAGATACCGCTATTGGCCATATACTGTTTGTAGTTAACAATACTATTCTTTATGTTCTCCAGTATACTTAACAATAAATTAATCAAATATCGATTTTGAACAAATCCAAAGTTCTTAACCGAATCCATAGTAGGATCTTTTTCAACCCAGTGTTTGACCTTAACTAAACCATTAATGTCATAGTCAACGTCAACGGGTTCCCGATTAAAACTTACCATAGCTTCTAGTAACATGGCATCTGAAACACCTTTAACATTTCTGCGTATCACTGCACAAACACTACGGTAGTCATCTTCAGTCAATTCATCTGGATCGGCAAAGGTTGCACCGGATAACTTAGCCAGGTCCTTAGATAGGTCCCAGTAAGGTGTTATTTGATCCAGTGTAATATCCGGACCACACAACGACCACATATCTTGGTAATACGTGGTCTTTAATACATCCGCTTGGTCAACTGGTGCAGTATTGGCTATACGGGCTTTAGCAATAGCGCATTTACTTACAGAGTAAGCTATGGGGTTAGTTAAGGCGTTATTGTTGTTATCGAACATGGTTATTTCTCCTAGATTTTGAAAGTTATGAATGTATACCAAACACATTCATCTGTGTAATATATACCTGTAATTTTATTCAGAGGGTCTAATCGGTTGCGTCTGTATTCTACCTTTACTGGTTTCGATCACAACCGTAGGTGCATTAGTTTCAGTATCCACTACCACCAGTTTTATATCCAAATCCTGCAAGGCAACGATTCCTGGTGTAGAGATATACTCCCCTCCTGCATTATAGAGTAATACAGAAGTTAAGTCGGATATAGCTCTAGGCAATAACCGCCCTCTTACCGGTTTATAATAATTTAAAATAGTGTTTGATTCTTCAAAACTAGTGTCCGATTCCAGCTTATTAATAAGGCAGCGAATGGATAGACCGATATCCTCCACTTCTAACTCAGAAAGATGTACCTTCCTAAGCAAATCACATTCTTCTATTTCAGGTAAAGCAATGCCGTACATCGTAGCTACGGCATGCAGGTCAACGTTAACATTTTCCGATAAGTCTCTGCTAAACATCCAATACTGTCCAGCTGAGCCCTCTAAGCCCAGTGCTTTAAAGTCATCAATATAAAAACGCCTACATTCTTCTTTACTTGCAGATATCCCCCCTAATACATAAGGGGATATCGCATAACTATAAGCCGGTACTTTAGCACAGCCAGCCAGTACCTCTACGGTAACCAATGGGACATTACACATCTTCAATTAACTCCCTTCTTCCTAATTCGTATAGTTTTTCAGATAACGCTAGTAGGTCCCCACAGTGTAAACAGTTTTTACCGCATTCACTGCTGACGCATTCTTGGATGTAGACCAACATACACCACTTATGTATGTTTAAACACAGTGCCGTTAACTTGCCTTCTTGTACAAAAATAGCCTTTATACCTACTTTCTCTAACAGACTAATAACTGGTTCATGGTCCCACTTCTTATGCCGTAATAGATCTTTAACACGGGTTCTAATAATTCTAGGCATTATCCGTGTACAGAGACTTTCTTTATGGTAATTTAAATACCGTGTATTGGCATAGGTAGGGTCGTTTAGGATGGCAGTACAGGCAAATGACAGACATTTTAAAATACGAGATTCACTATAGTCCTCGTAGATTGGATTTTTATTAACCATAAGAATGTCTTTCTGTGATATCTCTATTCCCGCATCATTCATTACCTCCTTAACAATATAAGGATCCACTACAGACGACATATTAAATATTTTCTGTAAACTTCTAGACACATTCCAAAACTTTAAACACTGATCCCCCTCTTCTGGAAACAGGTACTTAAAATCTTTACAGTAGTTTTCTTTATAATCCTCCTTACACCAGTAAATACGTTTTAAAACATCAGTAGATACTGCGTACATTACAGGTGTTAGTTTGGTACCCTTATTATCTCTTGTCAGTAAATCACATAAGCCCATTAAATATATCCCCTTATTATGCATATGCCCTATATGCATAGGATTTTGCAAGGAGACGGCATAAAACCACTCTACCCGGTAACAGGTAGAGTGGTTAGGCTTACGAGGTTGGTTTACAGTGCCTTACAGTACGTCAGTCTTAAAGCGTTTAGCTGCTTTAAACGTAGGCACATGCTTAGCTGCAATATCCAGTTCTTCACCAGTCAGTGGATTACGCCCTTTACGAGCTTTCCGATAACTGGAGGCAAAGGTACCGAATCCGGCCAGAGTTACATTTACACGTTCAGAGACTTTTTCAACGATAACATCTAGGGTGGTGTCCACAACTTCTTGCACTTCTTTCTGTGTTTTGTCAGTACGTGTTGCCACTTCACTGATCAGTTCTTTCTTTGAAAAGGTTTTTACTTCTTCAGACATTTAAATATCTCCGTTAATTTTTTATATTTTGAATTCAATTGTTACACGTACGCTTGTTTGTGCAAAGCATACCCGCACGTAATCATTTTTTAATTGTAGTCAGTATGGATTTTTTCTAACTATGGTTATCTTCCCTAAACCTGTATGATGATCCACTAATATAACGTAATGTATTTTAGTTTCTGTTTCATAGAGATGGATACTTTTACGATAGGCTATTCCTGCATCAGCTTCCGTAAGGACATGTTCATGGTAATTGATTAAAGATACACCAAAACAGCGTCCTGTGGCCAGTATTACGGCTAAGTTAGAAAACAAGGGTAAGTTACACCCTTCTCCTGAAAGTCGTTCTCCGACCACGACAAAGCCATTGACGATGGGTATGACATATAAAGGCTCTCCTGAAAACATCCTACGCATAATTTCACCGGTGGTACCGTTAGGCTTTAAACAATATACCGTAACATAGTAATAACCATTATGGTGAAAGCTATACGCCTTTATTTCTGGTTTACCCCCACTAATACTAGCCGGGTAATATTCATGTTTATACGCCATAGCCCATTGCCTCGTTTACCCGACTACCTTTTCAGCAATAGCAGTCGATACCACTTTCTTTATTTCCTGCAACTCATCAGGCACTGGACTCCATTCATAGTGTCCTGCTTTAGGTATGATACAGCCAATACCTGGTAGTACCACAGGATGCCCTAAGTCCAACATGGTCTTAATCACACTGCCCAGTATTCCCCATATTCGTTCATACAGCTTCATGGCATCCTTAATGTGAATGTTTGAGCCCAAGGCATATTCCAGTATCATTTTACGAGTCGCTAGGTTAGCCCGTTTTACATTCACCGGTCCATCCAGTATGTTATTGATCACACCCGCATCTGTTCTCTGACCAATAACCCCTACTTCTGGTAAGCGAAATGAATACTTCTCACTGACCAGATGGTGCAGGGCTCCAACGATACTGCGTACGATACCGTAAATAACATCTTCACAGTAACCAGATGTTTCTGCCATTACTTTCATAACCACATCCAGTTCTAACGCCTGGTCAGGTTTCCAATTTAAATCTGTCATACTACTTTCCTTTTATTTTCTATTTACAAGCACTGGTCTTACAGTTCTAAACCGTCACCTTCACCAGCACCACCATCATCTACCACTGCACCTTCATCCGGTTCTTCTGGTAGTTCTTCACCCCCTGTAGGTTCCTCAGTAACCACTTCTTCCTCTGGCTCCTCTAAAGCTTTATCCAGTCTATCCTGTAAACGTTTTTCATCTTTAAACATTGGAAGAATAATGTCTTTCAACGTCTTCAGTACAGTTTTGTTATAGCCTTTTAACTTGTCTACAACTTCACCGTTTTCCAGTTTAGCTGCAACTTCAGGCATTAAGTTCTGCTGTGCCATCCAATCCCGTTTCAATAGATTAGCATAGGTTAAACGTAGGGCTTCTAGACTGGCAGTGTTAAGATCACCGTTCATTAAATCAGCAAACATATCTTCGGTAATGTAGTATTCCACTACCTTATCAACAATGTCGCTATACTCATCAATGGCTTCACTGATACTCTTAATCCTTGCTAAATCAGGTTTAGGTAAAGTAAATTTAATGGCTCCGATAAATTCATTTAAACCATTTTCTACGCCACCTTCGGTTTTTCCTTCAGTAATAGCGTCCTGTATCTCACTTACCAACTCACCACTACACCGTATGTAAACACGGATGAAGTTTGTTATCATGTTCTCAAAGGTTTTAGCGTATTCAATAACCTGCTTAGCGTATAGCTGGTTTCTGGAAACTACTAAAGTAGCGGTCTCACCATCCATAGCGGATTCAACAATTTCAGGAGGGACTCCAATACCCGAATAATGCATTTTCTTTAAAGTATCAGAGAGGTCAGTATCAGGTTCTTGATACTGGCGTGTACCATCACTAACTTCTGTTTTAGTACCAGGAAAAGCATCACCGCCGTCTACATTAACATCTACAGAAGCCTTTTGTAAACTCCGTACAATGTCACCAGCAGATAAATAGCCTAGTGGCAAAGCTTCGGTTTGTAAACCGGCAAAGTGATGCAGTACTGTATCAATGGTTTCAGCAGGATCAGGATCGTCTTCATCTAGAGTAATGTCCAGTTTAGTCCGTCCCACAGAGTTCTTCACACCAGCCATAATCTGTGCAAACAGTAGTATGGCCCTTAAACTACCAAAAACTTTGGTCTTCTCCAGCAGAGAAATACCAATACCATATTCGTTGTAGTTAAAAGCAAAATAATGCATAATGTCTTTAGGGACATAGAGTATTTTTGTCTTTAACCCACGTAAAGCACGACTTAACATAACGTGGTAAACGGCATCTGGAGAAGTCACTCCTACTTCTGACGGTAGTCCTTTACTGGTGATCTGACTTCTTAACTCTTCGTCTATTTGTTCAATGTATTTCTTAGTGAAATCATTGGGTCTGGCTTTTGCTTCCTTTTTAGTAAAGCTGAACCCGGTGGTTTTAATCAACCCACCTAGTTCCCCGCCGGTGGAGGCATTTTCAATACGTTTCTTTAACTCCGATAAGCTATTCCGATAAGAGACACTGTTTAATGGGTTCCCTGTACTGTCCAGTAAAACATAATAACCTATATGGTCTTTAGGGTCACCCGGTGCATGAACCGGCAATATTGATTCCGTAGGAACCTTCTTTACTAAGGGGTTATTTTTAATTTCCCCACTTTCACCGTGTGACATGGCTAAACTGGCTATAGTGGTGTCATCTGCTGATTCTAAACCGGTGGCACCGGCCCACTGAGCTATTTTTCTTTCATAAGCTGCTTTCTGTACATCAGGCGCTAAAAGTACTGATAAGTCGTCAGTAAATTCCAGATTTTTAAAGTCGGTTTTTCCTTTAATAAAAATAGGAGATTTTTCACTATAACTTTCTAGCCCTACGGCCATGCCTTCCCTGACTTGATTATAGATGGCCACCATATCCCCAATGGTGGACTCTGGTAAAATCATTAAAGCATAAGCCCCTACGTCAAATAATGATTCACCTAAGATATCAGGCAAACGTTCTTCTAATTTATAAGTAGTACGGAAATGTTTCTCAATGGCCTGCATTAAATCGCTGGTAGCCCATTGGAAATCATCCGCTTCATCCAATGTTAATGATAGTTTATAGGTGGATAAATCTTTAGGACTTAAAATGGAAGACACTAATATTTTCTTAGCCAGTACTAAGTCAGGTAGAAGTTCCATCATCCGCATATTGTCTTCTACGGCAGTAGTGGTATCAGACAATAAGTCTTTGATTTTACTGTAACTGGGCTTGTAAGGTTTCCGTTTTTGCTCCACGTCAGTAACTACTCTAGAAGTAATGGTAAACTTATCCTTTACTTCTTTCGTGGTCATAACTGCGCTGGTTTTCTTTGTAGCCATTAAAAGTCTCCTAAAGATACCTTAAATCAATAAATAAGGCAAATGACGTATATATGAAGGATTCAAATTCTATGAACCGGGCTTTACTGCCGTAGTAAAGCAGCGATATATCGCTGTTGTTTAACTACCGCTAATAAGCAGATAATTCGTGTGCTGGTGTACTATTCAACACACTAATCAAGGGATAAATGAATAATGGCAACAAGATTATTGAACAGTCCACTGAAGTGGAAACGGGGTACCGATGCACTAGTTGAAACCTACATTGGTGCGAATAATGAAATGGTAATGGATTATCGGGACCCAAATGCACCTAAAATAAGACTACACAACAATGCAACTCCAGGTGGACAGGTAATCGAGACTGGAATAACACATGGTGTGGCTACTCCTGTAATACAAACACCAATTGATGGCGGGAACAATATAAGTAATACCCCTGTAATCACGGCCACTGGATTTATGGGTGTTAAGCAAGATGGTACAGCCGAAACACATACTGGAAGTTACTGGGAATTATCCACGGTATCTGATTTTAGTAGTACGGTGTGGCAGTCTGGTTTAGATAGCATGAATCTAACTTCAGTGGATTTACAGGCCCAAGGTATAGCTTTAAATTATGAAGCCCTGTATTATGCAAGAGTAAAGTATGTTTCTGCCGATGGTGTAGAGTCTGCATGGAGTCCGGTGAGTAGTTTTACTACAGCTCCAGTATTTATGGGTGTGGAAACAGGTCAGCAGGTAGCCAGTGATTCTCAAAATGACGATAGGTTTGGAATTAGTATAGCTGTTTCAGATGATAAAACATTAGCACTGATAGGTGCATATAGAGCTGATCCTAATGGAGTCTCTAATGCGGGTAAAGTTTACGTTTACGACATCGATCCAGTTACCAACATCTGGACCGAACAAAGGCAGATTACCGCCAGTGATGCACAGGTCAGTGATGCCTTCGGTATATCCATAGCTATATCGCAAGATAAATCTACGGTTTTGGTAGGCGCAAAAGGGGCTGATCCTAATGGAATCTCTGGAGCCGGTAAAGTCTACGTTTATGCCATAGACCCTGCTACCGGTGCATGGACTGAACAACAACAGATCACTGCCAGTGATGGTGCAACTGGAGATGCTTTTGGCAGAGCGATAACTTTATCCTTAGACAAGACCATGGCGGTTGTTGGATCCACATACTTTAACAATAATACTGGTAAAGTTTATGTGTATGACATAAATCCTGTCAACAATGTATGGACAGAGCGTCAACAATTAACTGCTAACGATGGTACAGCTGGTAACTATTTTGGCATATCCATAGCTATTTCGCAAGATAAGTCTACGGTTTTGATAGGTGCCAGTGGTGCTACTGTAAACGGTCTAGTTGACGCTGGTAAAGTATATGTGTATGACATAAACATAAGCACAAACATGTATGCCGAGCAACAGCAGATTCTAGCGGACGATGCCAGTACAGGCGATTTCTTTGGATCAGCACTATCATTGTCCGCTGATAAAACATTAGCACTGATAGGTGCACACAATGCAGATCCCAATGGATTACTTGACGCCGGTAAGGTTTATGTGTATGTTAATAGTGGTACATGGGCATCAACGCAGCAAATTACTGCTAGTGATGGTGCGCCTGGGGATGCTTTTGGTAGATCCGTATCCTTATCACCGGATAAGTCAATGGCCATTATTGGCGCACATAAATCTGACTACAGTGGTTTAGTGGATGCGGGTAAAGTCTATATCTTTGATTAACCTCTTAAACAAACTCACTCTTAATACTAAATAGGATTTTTAAACAATGGCTATTTCAAGATTTGAAGCGTACTTACAAGACACGCTGGCATTGAGCAGAAGTCTTTGTATTAAGAGTGAACAGTCTGCTGATGTCTTAAATCAGTACCTCGCGCAACAGGGTATTTACGTGGACCCTAATGCACCGGAAACATGGAAGTATTATTTAAACCTAGCAGGTCAGTATCACAGTACCGATTCAGTAATACAAGTAGTTTCTTCAGATACTCGTGATCTAATTGATTTAACGGTGGATAATCTAGTTAACCATCCAGTTACTCGAAAGGAGTATGGACCCAGAGGGATCTATCACGATGAGCTTTTAAAGAAGCATCCCTTACAGAGGGATTTAATACTACGAATTTTTAATCCCATTGACCTCAATACCGCCATTGAAGCTGACGACTTTACACTGCTTTATTACGATGACCATTACGTAGCGAACAGAGAACGATCTATTATGCATCGTTTGCAGAAATGGTTAACCTGTTATGATAAACGTTGGAACGTTAGGTCATTTGAAATAAGCGATGCTTTATACCCTGCCGCTATGTTAGGGGTTATGTATGCAGCTATTCCTTCTGCGTTAATGGCCATACGAATGGAATTAATCAAAACTGAAGAAGTTTGTGATTATCACCTATGGAGCTATCTAGGCAGCCGTTATCGCTTAGATCGATTCAGGAATTGTTTAAACGATAAACAGGCTCTATATCTCTACAGGAATATTGAATATTTAAGACATAATGTAGGAAAAGAGTTTGTCATTAAAGATCTGTTTAAGAACATTACAGAACCTATGGGTGTCTATGGCATACGTTATGACTTGACACAAGCACAAAGGGATTTAACTCTGGTTAGAAAAGGACAAGCTTTAGCTATTAGAAATCCCTATGATGTAAAAGAAGCTAAAGTAGGAGTTGATAATCGAAGAGATTTGGACTTTTGTTACGGTTTAACTAAACCTAAAGCAAAATACAATGAGGTCGATTATGACATGGATGTGCCAGAAGCGGACGATAAGGTAATCTCTGAGGTCATTGATACTGTACCTACTGGTTTGGTGGAATTAGAAGTTAGACTGCCTTATTACTTGATTCGATACAGTCCGGAGCAAATTGCATTAAATCAGTTTTTCCGTTATGTGGCCGAAGACCGATACCGTGCTACCTATAAAGTACCTTTTGGTGGTTTTGGTGAAATCCGTTTAGATACCGCCAATATTGCGTTATTGTTGGTCTATTGCTATAATGCTTTAAATGGAGCTGAAAACCTATTGTTTAACGGCTATGAAGCACCTGATAACATTCCTAATGTGTTAGTAGACGGTACCGTTAGTGAGGATTTACCAACACCCACCACCCTACGTTCTATATACACCAATGAATTGGTAGAAGGTGGATTTGCAGAATCTACACTGGATGCCGTTATAGAGCCTGAACAGGTTTATGATGCCGATGCTTTAATGACTTTAGCTAAAGCCATATCCAAGCGGTATTTCTTTCACACTGTAGAGGCTACTAGACCGTACTCCATAAACGAATCATCCTATCTGTGGAGCGGTAGAAACCGGATCTATACCCAGTATCTAGCAGACATTAGCAATGGCTATTATAACTTTGGTGACTGGGCGGCTGCGTTAGATTTGCCTTTAGTGGATTTAACCGATACTGATTTAAACATCATCATTAGTTTTATCTTGGAAGAAGTTATCGGTATTGTTGATAATCAATCTTTAGACAACTGCCATCGCTCTGCTTCAGAAATATTAAAACTATTGACTAATTACGGTGTTATCTTTGTAGAAGGTAAAATTGATGAAAGCAATAAAGACCTACAAATGGGGCATAAGTTCCCTATTAGCAGTCAGTGGGCTTTAGAACAACGATTTTATCTAGATGCTGGGTTAATAGGTTTAGACTCGGGTAATGGGTTAACCAGCCACATTGATGTAGAGTTACCTAATTTGGTTTTGGGTAATGATGGACGTGGTTATATCCAAAATGACCTTTTACACGGTTTAACCATGGACGCAGAGTTACAAGTTGACGTCACGCATCTATTGGTTATGGGTTTAGAACCTGGACCTGCTAACACTGAAGTCATTGATACTGCAGATATGAACAATTTTTAACCATACCTTAAACATTTTTATTCTAAATAGGAAACATTTACAATGTATGCCACAGTAAAAACAATTTACCATACGCAATTGGAACTATTACGTGCATTAAAAGAACCTTTTGCACCTATGGCCCATTCAACCTTAAATGAAAAGTTTAACATCGCTGCTAATGAAACTCTGCCGGTTGACACCTATCCTGAGTTTAAATGGATTGCCATAGGCCGTGGCGGTCACAGAGGGCGTATTACCGGTGACGGTTTAACCGTGATTGATGTTTTACAACACAACATCACACACGCTGCTTTGTACGAGCATATTCCTTTTATCGTACGTGAAGTAAATGATGACCTAACCGCCGTGGAACGAGACAAATACGGCATGCGTACTTTAGTGGAACGTGACGGTGTACAGTACTTCGCTTACTACTTAATGAAGATGGATTATGTCAATACCTTTCCAGTGGTAAATGAGCTACTGGTGGAAAATGGTGAAGTGACTACTACGGAATATACCGCAGTGCCCGCACAGCTGAATCCCACGCCTATTCCATACAGCAATACCATTGCTAATGATGCAACCGGTTTACATCTATCTGTAGCTTCTACACTGGAATTGTCATTAGACAAAACTGCCATTGAAGAAATTATCAATGCGGTAGAGGTCTTATACGGTGATGTGAGCTATGCAGTGATTTCTGAAGTGGCTACTGTTACCGGTATTAGCAGTGTCTATGATACCACACTAGGCGGTGTGAATGTTTCATATAACGAAGTACTGGCAGCACAAATTGCCAATCACATCCCTACTAACATTGATTTAAAATTCACTACCGAATCAATCAATCAGCAATATAGCTTAGGCTACACCAGCCCGTTTATTCGGTAATAAGTGGTTGGTCCAGGCTACTTTTTAATTGCTTATATTAACAGTAGATGCATATATTTTACTCATCTATTGTAAGGAGTTTATAATGACATTAATTGAAGCCCCTGGACCACCTTTCAGGATTTTAAGTATTGATCCGGGTACTAATAAAACAGGTTATGCGGTTCTGGAATATGACTTTGCTACGCATTCCCGTTCTATCTTAATGGCTACTACACTGCATCGCACTACGTTAATTAAAGCCAAACCGTGGATAGCAGAACTGCACGGTGAACGAGAAGCAGCAGTTAACGGCTATGGTTGTGCGTTAGGTGAGTACCTAGTACAATGGGCACCCGATGCCGTTATTAGTGAAGCGCCTTTCATGGGACGTTTTCCTCAATCTTTTATGGCATTGACCGAACTGGTTTCCCATTTCCGTAATATTGTAATGGAGTGGGATTTAACTATCCCACTACAGATTGTAAAGCCTTCAGCAGTAAAGAAGGTAATGGGTGTATCGGGTAAAAGCGGGGATAAGGATTTAATGTTGCACGCTTTACGGAAATTAAACATTCCTAGTGTTGTGGATATAGAAACTTTAGACGATAATGCAGTAGATGCTTGTTGTGTCGGTCTATATGGCATTGAAGAAATGCTCTCTACCATCCCACCATGGGAATGATGTTTTGATATATTAGGAGGTCTAATGGCTACATCCACTGGAAGCTATACACTGTATAGCGGCTCTGCAGCAGCCAATATTGCCATGCAATCAGCTGCAGATAAGGATATTAGCAATATGTCTAATGCAGTAGACCCGATAGTGGGTGCCTCCAGTAGTGGCCTGGTGGACTTTCTTACCAATCTAGGGATCGATGGTTTGGTGGTAAAAGCGGGCCATGTTTATATGGACGGGATATCCATTACCGATATTAGCACTACTATCTTAGTGATCATTACTGCAACAGCTACTTTAGGGAGGGCTTATTACGACTTTAAAGATTGGAATGATAAACGTCGTATCAACCGAATGATCATGCGACGTGCTGAAATGGATAAACAAAAACCACGTGCAGAGGATAATAAGGGTAAAAATGATATAGAAAATTAATGACGGGGCTAGGATATGGGCGATGAATACGATGATACATCATGGAGTGATGTAAGAAAGCTGTTATGGAGTCATCACCTATATTTGCTAGGTGCGTTGTTTAATGAAAAAGATAACCCTACCTATGTTTTACGGGCCATATTTGGGGCTACATTTATGACCTTCATTGACATAAACCCAAATGACCCAGGTAATGTATGGTTTGGTATAAAAACCTTACCGGGTGTAGTGATGTCGTTAGAGACTTACGAACATGAATTACGGGTATGGCATCGTAAGAACAGTCTGGTACGATTGGGCAAAGCTGGAGGTGTAATCAGTACCATGCACCACTGGCTACAGCATAAAAGAAACCATAGTACTATCTTAAAGTCTAAAGAAACTTTAGGCTTTAGAACCACTAAACTATACGCTGCCTTGCTGATATTTGCTGTGCTGGTTGTAGGGGCATTAGCCTTGGATAGTTTACCAGACTACATGCGTAAAAACCTTTTTAAATACGGCATGCAGTTTATGAACTTTGTACTAGGCGGATAAAAAAAAACAACTTATATACACACCACTCCTGTAAAGGGAGTGGTGTGTATAAATGCCGTCTTACTTTATTTCAACAATGGTAGACTTTGCCAGGTTAACCGAACTGGCTGCAGATACCACATACTTCACCATACCGCCATTCTTAGACACTATAAAAGCAATAGGGTTATCATACTCCCGTTCCTTTAATAATGCGTTTAAGGCCGTTACAGAGCCAAATAGCTTGGGTGTGTGTTCGTATGTGATTAAACCGGTATCTAGATTTTCAGTATCTTCAATGTCCGCAATGTACATTGCTACCACTTCACTGTAACCCGTTACTTCTACAGACTTACCCCCTACGGTTACTTCTGCAATGAAAGGAATCAGGTTGTTGTCCAGCAAAGACTTTAATACCTTACTGAAACGATCCACTTCCCCTTGTGCTGTCAGATAGGCCAATAGATCATCTTTATCATTGACGTATGTGTCACTGATTTGAGCGGGCAGGCCAATAACTTCACGTAAAGCATAGTTAACCAACTTAACGATCATTTTATCCAGCTTACCGATCAATACAGGACTTTCTGCTTTCAAGTCTTCATATTTACTTAGGTAAATATTAAACCAGTCTGCACTTCCAGCCCATTCAGCTACAGTTTTCATATCCTTGTTAAAAGCATCAATATAATGATTGATGTCAAACAGAGACATACAACTGCCTTCAACGTCGCAAATGCCACGTAATGCCACAGAAGCTTCATTAATGGTATTGGCTTCCACCGGTGCTCCAATATTGGTTACCTTAATCGGTTCCGGTGCAAGTTTGGTAACGTTGGAGGCCTGTCTTGCAGGTTCCGCTACTTCTTCTACCTTTTCCACTTCTCCATTGTACATTGGTACTACATGGTCATTCTTGTTCATTTCAAACCCCTTATCAACAATTACATTTACTAATGTTCTGGTTACATCCATCATAGGCACGACTATGCTTTTCCTGCGGTCATGAGCCAGTACACCGGTCAATCCTTCAAGTTTATTCTGTACATAGATGGTTTCATCCACTACAGTTAACTCGTCTTCTTCAGGCTCACCAATAGACATAGCGACATTGGCTTCTGGAAACTCAGGTGCTTCATCAGGCACCATTAAGATACCCGATGGTGCAGACTGTGTCCGTCCGTGCATGCCACTGTCCTGCGCAGGTGCATTTGATTGATACAGCCGGTTACCGTTCACTTGACCTGCGTACTGTTGCTGAGGTGCAGGTTGTTGTGGTGGGTACGGACTGCCGGGATAGCTACCAGCCTGTTGATTACCATAGCTACCTCTGTAGTAAGCAGGGTTTTGTTGTGCCGGTTGTTGTGGGGGATAGCCTTGCGGCTGTTGTTGGTAATTAGGTGGGTATTGTCCTTGTGTCTGTCTAGGATCCACCTGTAAGCCGGTTCTAGGGTCGGTATAGATATACCCTCCCCGTCCATCGGCAAATGGTCCATTCAGACCTGGTACTTGAGGGGGCATGTTCCCCGGTTGATTGCCATACATGGTTTTACTTCCTTTAATTTAATTGCAATTAAAATGAGTTACAGTCGTGATTAGGGATTTTGCATCAGATGTTTTGCTTTATCAATATTAAAGTCTTTTATCTTAGCAATGACTGTATCCTTTCCCAAACGTACTACTTCCCTATGCAAGTCCAACCGTCGTTGAAGTGCTAAGTACGCATGTTCTGTTAGGGCATACATTTCAGCATCCAATACACCTTCAGAATGCAGATGTATTATTCCTTGGGCTAATTGTACACCTAGTGTTTGTGCCCCGGCTATATCAGAACGATACTGATCGATGTCTAAATAGACTTCAATAGCTGAGACAATACTCTTCATATATAGATACATGTAAGAGTTGTCACAATGGTTTTGGGTTAAATCTTCTAATACCTTACGGCTATAAACTGACATGAGTTCAGATTGACTGAGCTCGTGTAAGGCCGTAACGCAGTAACCTACTGTTAAACAGATAAAGCTGTCTTTTTTAGATAAATCGGTTTCAGACGCTTTACCTGATAACACTAGGTTAAGATACCCTCTATGTGAGGTAATGAGCATTTGTTTCTCCTATGACACGTTATACTCTGAGCATATACGTTATATATACTTAGATTATAATTGAAACAACATGTTTAAGGTTTCCAGCTCTTCCTTGTATTCTTCTTCAAATACCACTTCACCTCCGGGTCCTAGTTTTAAGAAATGGTTTACTGCAGTCCGTGCAGAAGGCTCAGATTTGGTAATGAACAGATAGGTTGCTACCATAGTTTGACTGGAGTCTAAGGCAAAGGTTGGGTCATTGATTTCGTTTTGCTTAGACCGTTTAGCCATGGTAGTAACACGGGACTGCGGTGCGATGGTTCTGGTTACACCTAGAGGTAAACAGTCTGTAGCACTGTTCAATGTTTCTACCTCGCCATGCCCTCTGTTGATGGCCTCCACTGCATACGTAGGAAATAACCTGTCAAAAGTTTGTTCAATGGAACGTTCTGACAATCGATCCCCTTTTAACTTAACCAGTTCAAACATCAAAGTAAATATCTTAGAAACCACATCAAACATAATGAAACGCGTAGTTTCTAACTGCTTACCAAACATATTTGCAGGTTGGCTATTGGCCGTCATTGCAGAAAAGTTTTTGATCATGTAAGCAAAAATATCATAGATGTCCTCACAAGGCACGCCTTCCTTTTGTAACTTTATTCTTACCAAATCATCAATATAATTATCCAATGATTTAATATGGGCTTCCATCTCTTCCATGGCCTTATGTTCTAACTCTACGGTTCTTTTAATGAACCGAGGCAGTAACCGTCTCCATAATAATGCCCTACGCATATCTTCAGGTTTGAAATGGGCACTGTCTGCAGCGGCATTAGGATCCACTTCAAACATAGGGTGTTCATTATCAATGATGTAGAATACCCCTCCCATAGCAGCGGATACACCGTAGTTCCATTGTTCCAATGGGATAGCAAAGCAGATATCAACGTTCAATATCTGACCCATCTGTGACCCCACCATAGAAGCCGGTGCAATGTTTCGACTGCTGCAGATAACATACTTGTCTGTTGGATACTGTCTAGGTGTGATGGTTTCCCGTGTACCCATAACAATATCCACACTGAAATACCGCTTCATGCCGTCTTCCAAGCCATGTTTAGCTAAGATATAGTGCATCAGCATAGACTGCCGTTTCTTATGCTTTTTAGCCTTTTGTATGTTAAAGATAGGTGCATAAACAATATCCACTGACTCTACATTACCGTTTTTCAGATACGCATAATTTTCCTTAAAGAACGTTATCTTAGAACGGGTAACCGGCATGAATATCTTCTGCTTATCGATACTAAAGATATTGTCTGCTAGTACCGGTGAAATAACGTAGCTACTCCCTCTTACACGAACAATCCCTCCTTGTCTTACGTACGGCAGTTGTATATAGCGAGGTTTAAGTTTCTTTGTGAAACCGGTTTCAGGATCCGTATATTCGAAGTTATACAAACAGTGGTATAAATCACTTTTTGCTAGTTCATGTATGCGCTTCTTACGTCTTAAACGACACAGGTCACGCAGTTGTTCATCGGGGGTGGCCCTACGGTAGCCCATATACCGTAGGCCTGGGGGAAAACTAGCAGACGCACAACGTATCACGTCATGCACGTACTGCTCAATTTCCATGGATTGTTTAACGGCTAAACCATAGGCAATGTCTGGGTTTATGCGCAGGGTACTCTTCATTACCTTATTGATGTGTTTAGTGTTTAACATAGATGTATACTCTCCTGACATGAGTGGTTATATTAATTATTAACAGACAATAGCTATCACTGATACCATTTAACAGTGATAATCAAGCAAAACTACTGAACAAGTAACCAGTTATGGCCGCTGCTGCACCAATGGCCACCGTAGCAAACTTTAATGCATTACTAAAGAACCCGGTCTTATTAGAAGCTTCTCGATTATAAGACTCTGTACGTACCTTCCTAGCACGGGCTTCTCGTTCTAAGGACTCCTCTACCTTTACTCGCGCAGATTCCTTTATTGCTTCCATTTCAGCATGCATCTGTTTACGCATGGTTTCCATTCCTTCCTTATAAGCATTTTGTATTTCAGCCCCCTTCTCCTTTTGCCACTGTTCTCGCTCCTTAGCATACTCTGCATAACCGGTACCATAGCGATTCTCCATGGCTTCTGTTTCAGTTAAATATAAATGAACTCCATCTACACCGTCTTTAGACAAAGCCTCCTCTACGGTATAAAGATTGTCAGAAATCACAGTCCCATTAGAGTTTCGTTTAACAATCCTTACCCCGTCTTGAGATCCCGCTAACCGTCGTACAGGTAAAATCTTTAATACTTCCCCTGCCAGTTTTGTATACAGTTCTGAATGACTTTTATTAGGATCTAATAAGCTGATACTAACGTGTGCAGAACCGTTATCCGGCTTAGGTGCTTGATATCCAGACACTACCCATGGATGTTGGTCATAGACTTCTTCTCGTATATCAGAGATTTGTAACTCTGCTACATGGGAATACAGTCCTCTAGGATTGTTCAAGATGTCATCTTCGGTAATCACAGTATGCCGTGTGACATAGTACTTACCTGCCTGGGCAGCTTCGATTAACATTTCTCTATCATCCTTACTATCAAATCCATAACTTTTAGCATGGCTGACAGACATCATGGCATGGATGGGGTAAATCTCTTCTATAATTAAACAGTTATCATAGTCACCTTCCATAACGGTATGGTTTGATGTAGTATGTACTACAATGGGTCGTCCATACGCATCTAGTGACATATGGTGTTGTCTTCTAGCACTGGGTAAGTTAAACTCTGCTCCATTACTATCCAGTATCCTTAAGTCCACATCGGTTAGGTTTAATATTTCAGTAGTCTTTAGGGTAACCTTAGAAGCACTACCACTTAAAGTACTGTCCGGTTGCATACCGCCAGTACGTCCAATCAACTTTGCTACGATTGATCTTGATTTAATTTTTTCTTCCATTTTAAATACCTATCACTATTATCAGTTAAGAGTGTAAAACACCCAGAATCAATTTAGTGATATATACTTGAATAAAAACGGAAAAGCAGCATAAAACCACACCCCACTCCCAAAGGAGTAGGGCATGGCCAAGCCGGTTATGCTTAGATAGTGTAATACTGATCCAAGTTAGCAATGTCCAGACGTGCCAGTACAGGCAGTGAGACATAGAAGCTTTCACGTGGCAGTGCTTGCAGTTCGGAAACTGTAGCGTTACCACGGCTGCTGTTTTGTACTTCATGAATCAGCGCAGGCTGAGTCAGGTGAGCACCAAAGCTCAGTGGGTCAACACCACTTTGAGACTTACGACGGAAAGACATGTAGATCTTATCACGCATACGCAGGTCCAGAGAGGATTCAACCACATAAGTACGGTTAGCACCTAAAGTACGAGAATCACCAGAACGCATGATCAGCGCAGCGATGCGGGGATCAGTACCAATGATGATGTCATATTCACGGTCAGCACCAGTGAAGTTTTCCAGGGCAGACAGGTAAGAAGAATCCAGGGCTAGTTTGTCAGCCATCAGAGTCAACTTATCAATGATCAGACCACGCAGGTCATCACCACCGCCAGCAGAAGTACGAATGGTAATTGCTGCTTGTACATCCAGAGTGTCAGCTACGTAAGTAGGCTTAACAAACAGTGCACCAATAGAAGAAGCATTAGTAGAAGCGCTACCAGTACGCATCATTTGGTCGATACGAGCTTCTGCATCCAGTAATGTGGAAACTGCCAGGTTTGAACTACGTGTACGCAGTGTACGAACCAGACCCTCAACAGTAGCACCGCCGCCAGCAGAGCTAACAGGCTTAACACTATTAACAGGGGCACCCACAGCAATGGGGAAGTAGTACTTGTTGGTTTCGCTGTTGTCAATGTAAATACCCTTCATACGCAGGTTGGCATTGATACGACGTGCTTTAGGAGTATAGCCCAGTAGTGTAACAGTTACGTTACCGGTCAGAGCAGTGTACTCAGCAGAAGTTTTAGCCACTGGAGTTTTGTCAGCACCGGTGTAAGCCGCAGTGATTTCAACAGAGTTGGCATACACTTTCATGTTTGCACGTTCAGTGTTGGTGAAACCAGTAACAGTCATGGCCAGGTCAATGTTCCAGTCGTCAGTGGCAGGTACACCCAGGTGAGTGTTGATGCCGATACCAGACAGAGGAGTAGCCGCAATATCAGATTGAGCACTGTTCAGAGAAACAACACCATTGAAGTTAACAGTCAGATCGTTCGCATTGCCTTCAGCAGGACGTGTGAATAATGCACCAGGTAAACCAGTAACAGGGAATTTAACCACAGCAGAAGTTACGTTACCAGCACCATCGTCCACGTCAACTTTTGCATAGATTTCGCCCAGAGATACGTTAGGTTCCAGAGCATCAGTTTCATCTTGTCCATCAGTGCCGATCAGTGCAGGATCAGCAGAAACCGCCAGTAAGTCAACTTCTTTGTTGAATACCAGTGGACGAGTTTCAATGTCAACACCATTAATGGTAACAGTGCGGTTAGCAATGTCATTAGGATCAACCAGGAAAGCACCATTGCCAGCAGCGTTAGAGCCGTTAGGAACGATGTCAGTGGCAGCTGATTCCAGAATACGATAATCTTCAATGGCATTAACCAGAGACTTCTTATCGAATTCCCATGGAGTGCCGTCAGCAGCACGCTTGGTACGGTTGTATGCATAAGGAATGGAAATATCCACTTCCAGACCTGCTTGACCAGCAGAAACAACTTCAGTAGGGAAGAACAGTTCATCAAAAGAAGACTGTGCCAGGGCCAGAGCATTTACAACAACAGACATAGCTGTGTATTTGTTAAAGGCGTCAGTGGTGAAACTTTCCATACCGAACATGCTGGACAGATCTTCACCAACGGTAGCTTCAACAACTTGTGCGTTGGCAGAAGGACCTTTAGCAGGTGCAGCAAACTCACGATGGTAAGTAGCAGGGTCACCAGCGGCCAGCAGAGTAATGCCAGCAGATTCCAGTGCAACACCGGCCAGATCGGATTCTTCACCCAGTTGACGTTTAATAATGTCAGTCAGGCCAGTTTGTTCCAGTTGGCTGTTGACGCTGTCAAAAGCTACACGGGCATTTTCCAGTTCTACGTCGCTCAGGCTTTCCAGTCCCAGAACCATACCGGTGGCTTCTGGAGAAACCATATCACCACGCTGGTCGGAAATGACCGTAGCGATTTGTGCCATAACGGAATTAATCTCGTCACGACTGTTGTTTTTCTTCGTTAAAATCGACATTGTAAAATTTTCCTATATTTTAGTTAAACAGGTACCGTTTAATTAACCACGGGTTTATATAAGACCAGTGGGGTTTGTCTTTCTAGGCCTTTAGGAAGCTTTGAAAAACAGAAGTTTGCATAATGTTAGATAGAGGCATAATGCGTTCCATAGCCAACAGGATGCGTTCACGTATTGATGCAGTTTCCTGCATCGGCTTAGAATTAACATAGAATACCAGCAGATCGCCTTCAAGGGCTATAACTTCCACATCAGCCATGTCGTTGACAATATCAACATCTGCTACATCCAACAGCTCTTTATCTCGATAAATCCAATCATGGACAAATCCAGTGCCTTCAGAGATATCATCAAAGTAAGATTTTACATTCATATTACCCTGATTCAATAATGATTCTAAGACGTGCGTATAAGCAATGATTTGCTGTAAATCTGAAGGACTGAGTTTCTTTTCCAATACTTCGAAGGATATGTCCTCTAGCTTACAACCACAGGCCGATAAAGCCTCAACGTAGGTCTGTTCCAAATAAATGATTTTCAAGGCCTTATCTCCTTAGGGTACAATAATTAGATAGCAGTATATACCTGCTTTACAAGTTATATGATTTTATCAGCAACTATAATGACTCAAATTGGAAATTAAACCACTCGAACTATTCTTTGTTAAGAACATTAAAATACATTGAGAAGATAATGAATTTTCTAGGCTTGGAGACTGGGGCGATGCTAAAACCGATAGAAAAAATAAAAGAATTATCTAAACGACTGGTTAAACCAATAATAGGATACTGCACCTTTAAATTTAAATGCGGTCAACAACCTCGTCCTAAAGAACGAGGCTTGTATTAATTTATAAGCTTCTATTAAGTAGGACGAGCCCTAAAAAGGCTATGTTGACCAGACTCAGTGCTATGCAAATAGTACTACGTTACTAGAGAATAGATAGGTACCTGTATGTGGCTTTCCAGCCTGCAGCTCTACGCTAGCCTGTTAAACAATGCTGAGGAAAGGCATAGTGCAGTCTAGATATAAAACCTTTGGATAACATTGTCGAGGAAAACGTTATGGTTAGGGATAGCGGATGGTTTGATATTAAAACCATTAAAGGTAAGGTTACTACTAACTATTCTTATTGTAAGGTATTACATAAGAAAGAAAGTTTTATTTATCAGCATGGAACTAAAACTATTCTAAAGATAATCTCTAATAGGAGGACTTACGTTAAAGATATTTTTAATAGAATAAAATCACATTTTAGAATACTCAGCAGTAATGTATTAGACAGTCAATCTATACTTTATGGAATTGAGTATTATGTTTAATTAACTATAACCAATATTCTCAACTCCTCCCCTCCCTAAAGGAAGGGGCACCCGTTGAGAAGGAGGATTTCGGTGAAAAGGATGAGTTATTTAAGCATCCGGATTATCCCAATGACTACTGGAGAACAGCCGAACCCGAGGTTTTCCACGACTGGATAACGGAACATAATTTACCTAAAAAAGAAATATTCACTATTTGGATATACCAACGGTATAAGCAGTCGGAATGGGGTCTATGGCATCCTACCACTGAATACGTTGCTTTAAGGGACATAGAGCGTAAAGAAAAAGGAAGTCCTTTTTTACAGGCTACTGAAGATTGATATTAGTATAAAGCCAACGACATTCAATACACCAAAATAAGGATAAGGGCTGTGCTATTAAATAACCTTTGTCAATACATCTCACAAACCGTTTACCATATTAACGGTTTCTTTAGCTTACTTAAGTTTAGCGGTGTTTTTAAATTCCGTTTTATAAGCGGCTCTGATAGTTTCTGGATAATAATTGAAAACTACGATGAGATAAAGCAATATCAAGAAGTTAACGGTTTAAGCGATGAATATTTATTCGGTGTAGGGGTTTTTAAACAGGTCATTAGAAACAACAAAGGAGTATGGGTGGAAACTGAACACTATACTGACGTTAAAACCCATAATAAAAACTACCCTAACAAACCCTTCTTTTTGGTTGAGGATCTTTGATGAACAATCCGTTTAGTACGTTAATTCAATGCATTGCATTACTTTTTCTAAACCGTAAATACCCAGTGAACAATGAACGGGTGATAAAAACAGTAGAACATACTTTAAAGAATGTAAAATTACCCACCAGTTTAATTGGCGATAATAGTGATGGTAATATTGCGGTTAATTTAAGACACGTTACGGAGTGGATGTTAAAATCAGGCCCTGACGTGCAGTTTGATAAGAAAGACATCATCACCCGTGTTCGGTTAAATGTTTTAAAAGACTCCCACTACATAAAGGAATTGGAAGAAGCGTTAGAAGACGACGAAGATGAAGTGGTATCAATTAAGAAGATACATGCTATTGTTTCTAATCTAAATTATGAATACAACCAGCAAAAGGTAAGAAGCTTAATCTCTCGTATGAATCAGAAAATAAACTATTCTTCTGAATACGTAGATTATAAAGAAGCTTTAAGGGAACTGCAAGAAGATTTAGTTAAGTATACGGCTAATGCACCCGATGAAGAGCACATTGGTTATATCGGTAGAGTGTCTACAGATGACACTGGGGATATGGAAGCAGTCTTCAGCAAGGCTAAGGAAACCAATAGCAATGAAGGGGTACTGCGTACCGGATATGTAGGTTTAAACAGAATGGCAGGTGGCTTGGGACTGCATAGAGGTGAGATGATCAACATCGGTGCCCTTACCCACCATTATAAGTCAGGGATGTTATTAGACTTAACACGACAAATACCCCTCTATAACAAACCCTGGATGTGGGATGAGGCTAAAAAGCCTTTAGTTTTAAGGGTGTCGTTTGAAAACAAATTAGACCAAGATCTGCCTATTTTGTATAAAGGTTTAGTGGAGCAAGAAACCAAACAAGGTATAACGGTATCAGAGATTGACCCTAACACAGCGGCCAGTTACGTTAAGAAACGTTTAGGTGAGAATGGTTATAGTGTAGCCATTGAATGTTACGACCCCAATAACTTCTCTATCTATGATTTGATTGATTTGGTTCAAGGCTATGAAGCTAAAGGGTATGAAATTCATTTATTGGTAGTGGATTATCTGGAACTGATAGCAAGAGCTTCTGAAAAGGATTTAAGAGGGGATGAAGCTATCAATAGCTGTTTTGAAATGCTACGAAATCATTGCTTCGGGAGAGGCATTACTGTGGTAACAGGACACCAGCTGTCTACTGAAGCACAACAGTTAGCCAGGGAAGGTTCTCCTAACTTTGTTAAAATGGTAGCAGAGGGTGGCTGGTATAGAAACAGTCGCAGTTTACATACTAAATTGGATTTAGAAATCCTGTGTCATATCCATAAGGTAGGTGACGTTAGTTATCTAACCGTGGCTAGAGGAAAGCATCGTGGAGGTGAGGGCACACCCATAAAACATCGGTTTTATTTCCAACCCTTCCACCCTGTAGGTGGTCTATGGGACGATATAGAAATGGATGTTCCCGAATGTCATCATGGTAGTATAACCGAGTACATCAACGAGATGGCGGTTTCTGATTCTGCTTCTGGTGACGAGTGGTAGTATGGGTAATACCGTAATAGTATTCTTCTATTATTGTCTTAATGGTAATGACTTTACAGACAGTGGGTGCAGGTTGAGCAGGCTTACTGTCTGATTTGTTTTTTACGCTTGTACACATATCAGCATGCCTGATTAAAAAAAAAAGATGAGTATAGAATACTTGGCTAATTTACGAATTTAAAGAGAAAAAACAGATGGAAATCAATATAACTAATATCGTACGTACAGCTTCTGGTCTGGTGGAGTTAATGTCTGAATTAGAAATTGACGGACACTGGCAGGCTGATCTATACAACATCACTTATGAAATTGTTACTAAGGCAAATAAGCAAATTCCTGTAACGTCTGACTCTGTATCCGATCTATCAGATCTCGTAGGGGCCTGGCAGGTCTCCATACAGAAACTTTTCTACGACATTCGAAGTAAAGGTGGTGAAATTGATCCGGTTACTTTAAACCTAATTACCACCAGTCCTTTATTAAACGGTAGACATACCAGAATTCATTAAAAAAAAAAACAGTTAGGCTAGGGGAGCAATCCCCTAGCCCACTGATTACTTGGTTATTGCTGTAAATGGTTAATTCTGTCATCCACGTCCTTAGATAATTCAGGGACCTGTGTCTTTAACCATTCCAAACATTCAACCATGGCTTCCGTACCCACTTCTTCTGCAGCGTATTTATCCGCTGCATATTCCATTGACATACGGTCAATGAATCCAAAAAAGGATTTAAACTTATGCCTAAGCATGTAGTCGATGTCACCATTGATGTGGTGTCCGTATTCATGAGCCAGCATTGCCTTCAATCCCTTTTCTGATAGGCCATCAGTTTCACCCAGCCAGATACCTCTGGTATCGCCCATTTGAGTGATAACAGCACCATGCGCCAGTCCAGTTAAGGCCATTACCACCGTACGAGAATCCTTATTACTAAATACAGGTAAATCTTTGTATTTCTTTAATGTAAAGGAAAAGTGCATGTGTTTGCTTAACTGTACACTGGCTTTATATGCTTGTTTCATACACAGTAAGTTGAATTTAATTCTATCGAACATATTGTTTTCTCCTAGATTAATGATTAGATAGTTAACTCATTAATGTAATATATATTTGAAGGATTTTTAGATGTTTTATATTAGAAGTAATATAGTTAATTTGGCTAAATCCGGTCAGTACAAATATGTGTTGCATGGTTGCAATTGTTTCTGTACCATGGGTGCAGGCGTAGCTAAGGCCTTATCTAGTCAGTGGCCAGGTATTTTAGAAGCCGATAGAGCCACCCCTTATGGGGATAAGGGTAAGTTAGGCGGATTCAGCGTTGCACACATTAGTGGGATGAATGGAGACTTTTACGTCTATAATCTGTATACCCAGTATAAATACGGTACGGCTAATTTAAAGAACTTTAAAATAGAGTATTTAAAGAAAGCCCTCTTGGCCTTTGATAAAGATGCTAAAGATTTGAACGGTAAAGTATTAATGCCGCCGATAGGGTGTGGTCATGGAGGAGGTGATTGGCGTGAGGTCTATAGTGTGATTAAAGAAACAATAGGCCATAGAGACGTTAGCATAGTCTCATTGCAGGGTGGATATAAAGATATTGAAGATAACTATATAGCTTATAGGAGAAATTAATGTATACATACATTGCTAAAGTAATTCGTGTTGTGGACGGTGATACTGTTATAATGAAAGTGGATGTAGGCTTCCATGTTACGGTAAAAGAGCGATTTCGTTTATCCAGTATCGATACTGCTGAGATTTATCGCCCTAGAAATGCCAAAGAGAAAGCACACGGTTTAAAGGCAAAAGCATTGGTTGAAAAATATTTGTTAGGAAAGAAAGTACTTGTTAAAACAAAAAAGAATACAGGTAAATTTGGACGGTGGATCGCTACTATATATCCATTGGATAAAAAGGGAGAGCCTGCTTTAGAATCCATGAGTGTGGTGTTGAAAGCCGCAGGGATGGAGAAAAGAAAAAAATACTAATAGTTGTTCGCCGCTTTAAAAAAAAAATATACCCGCTACTCCTTTAACAGGGAGTAGCGGGTATATAACGCGGCTTATTGACTGTACTCAAAATCTCCAATATTGGAAACCACTACAATGTCCAAAATATCAGACGCAGTGCAGTTGTCTAGTACAGTATGTGTCTTTTGACCGTACTTTAAATGATGTTTAAAATTAACTGCAAAGGTATCGCAGTTACCTTTATTTACCAGTATTTTCTTTACAGTAACATCAGGTACCAAAGACTGTACATACACCTTTTCCAACACCCCACCTGCAATGGTATTAACTTCTGAACCCACCCATACCTTAAAGGCTTTCTTGGGATTGTTAACAGACACCACTGGAGTGGGTATTTTAGAATTAGCTATACGCAAAGCAGCTGCTTTATCATTACTGGTATCGGTTACTGTAGTCTTAACCTTCTTGTCTCCAATCGTGCTAAAACAAACATTGTAACGGCCTATCCAGTCGGCATAAACCTTTTTAATGTTCTTCGCCTTTCTATGAAAAGTAGCGGCCACTTGCTCGGCTGTAGCCATGCTATTAGCAAAGGAATATATGCCTTTATACTTAAGCAGGTAAACTGGCTTAGCATTTGAACTGGGTTTATAACTCTCTGTCCGTAAGACCAGCTCCTCCATAGGCTCACCAGATTCTTCATCCAGTTCTACCGCACAGCTTATAGTAGGCGTAACTCTAACAAAGCGATACATGGAGATTGCTATTTCTGGATTACCTACTGTAATAGCATTTAGGTGTTTTTCCTTAAAAAACATTAAGCCGTCGCCTGAATCATACCCGTAAAGTAATTTGCCTTTAGATACATCGACTTGAATTAAAGGCCCTGTCTTTACATCCTGAACAGCAGTGACTGCGGATCGGTTATCTTCATCACCACAGCCATATAAGCTGATTGTAATAAAGGTCAGTAATGCAATAGTGAGTAATTGTTTCATGGTGTTTCTCCTAGATTAATTAATTAATAACTCATTAATGTAATATATATTTGAAGAAACGATAAGTGCTAATGCTACCAGTTTAGGTAATCATAGGACTCTAAGCCATGTTTGGTATTCTCAGATACTGAAGACCATTCTAAGTTATCCGCTGCATTGTTTTCAGTATTTTTATCTTTATGATTTACATACGGTTTACCATTAGGTTCTTTTCCTAAAAAGGCCTCCGCCACAATACGGTGTACGTATACTTTCATACGTTTCTTAGCCTTAGCATTATAGGTTCTTACAAACCGATAATTCTTTATAGTCAAGGAACCATAAGTCTTATCCCCTACTTTAGCAAAGGGTTTTCCTTCTATCGTGTTGCTTTTGATGTGACAGTCTTTTAATCTAACCACCTCCCCTTTCTTATTGACTGCTACTTCTGGGAACGTGGGTGAAACATAGTACCCTTTAAACTGAGACTCTTTAGCCATAATACTTACTCACAAAAAAAAATAAATGTACAGATGCTTATTTAAGCATCTGTACTGGATAATGGGAAATTAAGAACTTATGTTCCTTAACGCAATTACTATTAAGAAAATAATTCCATAGAACACATAGGGATTAACTGTTTTAAATATATAGGTCAGTATGGTATGCAACATCATTTATCCTTTTACCCTTTAGGTAGGCGGTTAATTACACTGCCGTAATATATACTTAAAGGTTTTTTTGATGTTGCATTCGCACCCATTAGCACGATAGCTTTTGGGTGCGTCTTTATTTATTAGCACACAACCGAAATACCCCTTCCTTTAGGGAGAGGAGTGTCAATCTTCTTTAACCCGTTGGACATGAACATTCAGTAAAGTGGTACCGGTGAAACGATTATCCAATATACTGTCTGTACTTACCGTGGTCTGGTTAACCGTACCCACTAATACACCCAATAGGGATTTTACCTTACCATCAGACTTATACAGTACCTTTACCGGCATACCTGGGTAGAGTAAATCTTTATTACTGTTATCCCATCGTAATGAGAGCCGTGTGCCAATCCCCAAAGCTAATCGACTGGTTTCTCTATATGGGTTATCGGTAAAGCCTAACTCAGCCCGTCGAACCACATTGTCCTTTCTAGGCCGTTCATCAATAACCAATCCCTTAACGTTATCCGACTGTTTAAAGTTTACTTTATTATCCTTAACCTCACACATGTCATCCAGTAGATTCCCTGCTAAACTATAACGTATTCCATTACCGACATTCTGCTGCACATTTTCAGATTCATCCACATGACCCACATCACCAGTAGCAAAAACAAAGATTTCTTTACCCTTTTCAAAGAACGTTCTTTCCATGGTAGGGGCTTCATTCACCGGTACATTTAACACGGTTAAAACCTTATGCCGTTTTTGATATTGAGTATAGTCCATTAACGGATAAACAAAACAACGACTGCGTTCTATATGCCAGCCTAAACCACTGGCATAGATACCGTAGTTTTCTTGTAGGTATTTAGGGACGGAAGTAAGACGGGTAAAGCTAGGAATTACTATATGGTCATATTTGCGCGTGTTATCAGGTTTAACAACATCTACGCCACGAATGCCTAAGTATTGCCCGCTTTCTAATAATCCCTTAGAAGCGTTCTTAGGGATCGTCAGGCCCATTGTGTACCTCAATACTTGTTGTAGGTCCACTGTGCCCGATTG
>Ga0256831_1000250_pt1 | contig 28845 bp, 11 predicted proteins | sample 132544metaG_FD_189087 | JGI IMG/M metagenome (GOLD analysis project Ga0256831, IMG submission 189087) | Hydrothermal vent microbial communities from Lau Basin, Pacific Ocean - 132-544 | ecosystem: Environmental > Aquatic > Marine > Hydrothermal vents | place: Pacific Ocean: Lau Basin | collected... | reverse complement strand
TTTCTACATTGTAATAGTACTATTGCTTTTCTCAGGTGTTAAATCAAATGCTTGTACAACCGCCGTGATATCCGGTAAATACACTAAAAACGGTCGCCCAATGCTTTGGAAACACAGGGATACTTGGGCTATAAATAATAAAATCATGGTCTTTAATGATGGGAAATACAGCTATATCGGTCTTGTGAATTCCAGAGACAAATCAGGCAAAAGCGTTTGGATAGGTTACAATAGCACAGGATTTGCCATTATGAATAGTGCAAGTTACAATCTAAATCAGGATACAATTGTTCAAGCCGGCACAGAAGGAAGACTCATGAAAGAAGCTCTACAAAAATGTGCTACAATTGATGAATTTGAAGAATTACTAAAATCGATGGAATTACCTACAAGGTTAGAAGCCAATTTTGGGGTTATTGATGCAAAAGGAGGTGCGGCATATTTTGAACTCGGTAATTTTACTTATAAGAAATTTGATGCTAATGATGTCACCGTAGCTCCTTACGGATATATCATTAGAACCAATCACTCAATGTCGGGAAAACTTGGAGAAGGAGGTGGATATATTAGATATGTGACTACGAATAAACATTTTTTACAAGCGATTAAGGAGAATAAATTTACACCAAAATCTATAATTCAAGGCTGTAGTAGAAATATGACAAACTCACTTACAAATGTCGATTTGAACTCATTTGACAATATTAAAGAAAATCATCCTACGTATGTATCATTTACCGATTATATTCCAAGAAGAGGAACTTCTTCATCTGTAGTTGTGGAAGGGGTTAAAGCCGGTGATGATCCAAAAAATACAGTTATGTGGACAGTTTTAGGTTGGCCTTTGGCTTCTGTCTGTATTCCTCTATGGTTGTCAGACAAGGTAGATTTACCAAATATCGTAAAATATCAAGAAAAATTAAAGGATTCTCCTCTATGCAATATGGCTCTTCAAGCTAAAGAATTTGCATATTCATACAAATGGGGTTATAGTTACAAATATTATATTAATGTAAATGCACTTATAAATGCAGATAATACTGGGTTGATTCAGCTTGTAACTCCAATGGAAAATCGAATATTTGATAAAGCTGATAAAATGATTTATTCTTGGGAAAATATCGACTTTAATCAAGTTAAAGATTTTTATAACTGGATTGATACTAAAATACCTGAATTCTATAAAAATACTTGGAACATTATACCAAAAGAAAAAAATTAAAATTATGATATTCAAAAATCAAATACTATCTATCTTTTCAGTACTATTAATAATTACGCTCTTCTCATGTAGCAAAACCTACACTCAACAGGGATTAAATGTCAAAACTAGTAAAATTATTAATGTTGGCGTATATAATGGAAATGGAGCAAGCCCGATTTGCGTACTCGAAACAATGGAAGCTCTAAAAATCGACAGAGGAATTAATCCTAGGGAAATATCTGCTTTTGATATAATGAACGGTGATTTGGATAAGATGGATGCGATAGTTTTTCCGGGAGGAAGCGGTAGTAAAGAATTTAATAGTCTTGGACAAATGGCAGCAGAAAAAGTAAGGGAATTCGGAATGAAAAAAGATAAAGGAATAGTTGGTATTTGTGCAGGAGGTTATCTACTTTCCACAACCCCAACATATGCAAACTTAAAAATTTTAGGCGTACCTCATACACGAAAATATTATGACAGAGGCAGGGGATTAATTGGCTTTAGTTTAACAGGAGAAGGGAAAAAAATATTTTATGAATTAAATAATGTTGATTCTATTTTTGTTCAATATTACGATGGTCCAATGTTTGAAAACACTAACGGATTAAACATTCTTGCTAAAATAAATACAGATATCGCTACACATAAAGGATATCCACACAATTTCACTCAAGACAAACCTGCTTTTTTCACTAAAAAATACGGCCAAGGAAAGGTTTTTGTTTCTGTCGGTCACCCTGAAGCAACTGCTGGATTAAGGTGGATTGTTCCCAGAATGGTAAGATGGGTAACCAATAATAAATTGGTCTCTTATTCCACGGACTTAATTCGCCCTGAACTCAATGATAAGGATATATTATTCTATAGCGATACTAAGAAACTGGAATCAAAGCTTTTTTGGCAACTTTCAGATAAAAACCCAAAAACTGTAATCAATGCAATAAAAGAATTGCATAAACTTAGATCCAGGCCCTCTATTCGTTGGTCTATTGGATTGTTGAGGCACAAGGATTCTGATGTCAGGTTGACCGCAGCAAGATATTTATTTGATTCGGAGTACACGGCAGCAATTCCCGATCTTAGGGCAGCTGTAAAAAGTGAAAGAAATGAAATGCTTAAAAATGAGCTCCAAGCAATTTTGACGAAAATGGAAGGCTATGTAAAATAAAAGGTGTAGATTATTTTTTCATTTTCATTGATTCTTCACAACAAAATATTGTCACGAGATATTAACATTCAACTCCATTCGGAGTTATCACACTCTTGAATTTAATTCGCCGCGGGTCTTACCCACGGCTATTCACATTTAGCCCCTGATCAATCTCCAAGCCTCTTATGCGTAGCATCACAATATGGAGCTTTTTTTGTGTTTCCACAATTGCACAACTTGTGCTCTTTATCTTCTTCAGCTTTAAATATCAAAGGCTTAAACTCCGTTCCTTTATGCAGACCATCACAAAATGGCAATTTTTCTGATCTTCCACAAGTACACCAGGCGTATACCTTATATTTGTCTAATTTAACGATAGCCGGATTTTTACACTTACTCATATACTATTTTTTAAACTTTCTAAAATCTTGTCTGCAACTCTAAATGAATTTGCATAAATCGTCCATGTATATGTAACACTTCCACCTGTAGGCATAAAACTTCCATCAGTTATATACAGATTATCGACCTCATGAGCTTTGCAATCAGCATCCAATACGGAAGTTTTAGGATTATCACCAAACCTGCATCCTCCTGCTTGCAGATTGGAAGGAGGTGCACCGCTTATACCGGAATAAATGTTTTTTGCCCCCATTGCTTCGAGAATCTTTTCTCCCTTGGATGCCAAATATCTACCTACTTCTAAGTCATGAGGGTGGTTACCTATTCTTATTTTAGCAACAGGGTCTCCCCATTTGTCTTTGACCTTATCATCCAGAGATATAAAACAATTATCAGTTGGTAGCCAATCCACAAATACTTCAAACTTTAATTTCTTTACATTCTCAAAGTAATTTTTGATTTTTTTCTTAAAATCTGACCCATATTCAAGATTACCATAATCATCCCATTTTTGCCCTATTGCTTTTACCATAGCATTGGCGTGTTCAAACAAAAAATCAATTGTTCCTCCTTTTGTTTTCTTTCCGGTTTTAGGATTTTTGTACTCATAAAACTGATGTATGGTTCTGTTTACAAATACTCCCGGTACAGACAAGGCTTTTGCATCAGCTTCGTTCATCTTATCCAAATAAAATTCTCCACCTCCTACCCCACCGGCAGAAAATACAAAATTCTTACCGACCTGTCCACTATTATTAGCAAGACCATTTGGAAAATATTTGCTTTTACTCATCAGCAGCAATCTAGAAGTCTCAATAGCTTGAGCTGCCACTACAAACAAATCAGCCTCAACAGCAATTTTTTTCTTATCTACATTATAATACCAGGCTTTTTCTATTTCTTTCTTGTCATTTGTATCGAGCTTGTAAACTTTTGCATTTGGTATAACAGTACAATTTCCTGTCTTTAAAGCATCGTGAATTAATGATACTCTGGAACTCCCTTTAGCATTGGACGAACAACCATAGCTACCACAATAGTTGGAATAAACACAAGCATTTCTATCGTCTTTTGGTTTTGAGAGAATAGCTCTAGGCATGGGTATAGTCTCAATACCAACTTCATTTCCGGCTTTATCAATCCAAGAGGACACTATATTTTCAGCTAAAGGAGGATAAGGAAAATCTTTTGTGGAACGAGGTTCTAATCTGCTGTGATTAACTGCTCTTCCAGATATCCCCACTACACTCTCAACTTTGGTATAATACGGCTCCATATCTTCATAACTTATAGGCCAATCAACAACATTAGCTCCCTTTATCTCACCATATTCACTTAATAATCTAAAATCCGCGGGCTTCAATCTCTGAAAATATCCGCTCATAAAATTGGAGGATCCTCCTACACAATTACCATTCCAAAAATCATTGCCTGTATCATAATTGGATTTTGCCACCCATTCACCTTCACTATTGACATCTTCAATCACCTGTGGCTCATCTTGAAGCCTAGGTGTGTAAACACTTCTTCTGACCGCTGTAATCTCATCTTTCGTAAAGTCTTCAGTCCTGTACCAAGGTCCTTTCTCAAGGACTATCACAGAATATCCGGCTTTACTTAATTCATAGATCACAGGGCCTGCACCGGCACCGCTACCAATCACACATATATCATATTTTTTATTAGTATCAGGCATAATGATTTTTTATTAAAAACGAGTATATACGAAAATAATATTATACGGGTGGCTTTTGTAATTGTAAAGATAATAGAAAAAAATGAACAGTTTAGTAGAATGTATTTCATTTTTTCGCTTTTTTGCCTCACCGCCCTCTAACTCCCTGTTTCTCCATTCTATTCCGAAACAGGGAGAACCGCTACCCGCATTTTCCTTTACGATGAGTCGTGGGTTGCTACCTCCCCCTATCATTTTTCGTAACAACGTGGAGAAAAATTATAAGGGGAAGAGCAGAGCTTTTGCGGGATAGATGAGGGGGTAGATGTGCCGAGAATCAAGAAAATTAAACTTTAATGCGAAATAATGAAATGCACCTTTCACGTTTATCCCCTTTGGGGAATTTTCCTTTTTCCTATTAAAATCAATGGTAATACCAATTTAGATCTATAATGACGCATATATTACATTTTAAAGTTAATTTGGTATAATATGAATGGTAGAAGATAAAACCACGAATGTGGTTAAATATAATTTATAAAAAAAACACCCTTTGACCTTTAATTCAAAGTATTGTCTAAGTTTTTTTTAATGAAAATAACGTTGTATATTTCATAATTGCTCAAATGAACTAATTGCAAAATTTTCTTTCTTTCTATCCAATATCGTTTTGTATTTATTATTTTCATTTGGTCTTGGCTGCCCGGGATTGTGGTGTAACCATTGCCAAACTATTCCATTGGGATTCGAACCATAAATAGGATCGGCAAACATAGACTCTATTATAACTGTTAAAACTTTAGAGAAATAGTTTTCGCCCCATTCCTTATTAATAATCCCTATGAACAAATCATATTTTTTCCTTGCTTTAAGTTCCTCAAAATGCTTCCCATACTCTTCAATGGCTGTCTCATCAATCCATTTAATACCATTTATCAAATACGAATTCTCTTCAGGATCTATATAATTATCAGAGATAATCCAAACAAAGTACTCATATGTTTTAACTATAGTGGCATCAGGACCAAAATCATCACTTGGATAGAGAAATTCAATCAAGGTTTTAATTATCAGTTCTTGTCTCCTACTCAATATTCCTTCTTTTGATTTTGACACACAAGAATTAATCAATGGGATATTTATCAGTATACCAGCTCCAACTAATTTACTTATAAAACTTCTTCTTGAGTGAATCTTTTTTACAACAATACTTTTCATAACCACAAGATATAAAAAAAGGGTTTGAAATAAAACAAACCCTTTAAAATATTTCTATAAACTAAAGTTTAATGTTTGCAACTTGCTTTTTTCCCTTTACTGCATCCTTTTCCTTTTTTACCACAACTAGCTGCTTTTTTACCTGTGCAACTGTGCTTCAATTCAGATTCGTCAACAGTATTACTACCACTTGCTTTCATACTACCGGATTTTCCATTTCCACATTTACCACTTCCACATTTTCCTTCTCCACACTTCCCTTTACCACATTTACCTTCCCCGCATTTTCCTTCTCCACATTTATTATTCATTTCTTGTGCTTCATTTTGACTAATGAAACCATCTTTATTCTTGTCCAATTTTGTGAACATTTTATTATGAGCTGCGATATACTCATCTTTAGTCATAAAGTCATTTGATCCATCATAAATCTTGCTAAACATTGGACATTCATCCTTGCTTATTTTTCCATCATTATTTTTGTCTTTATTTGGAAATTGTTTTAATGCTGCAGCAGCAAATTCAGCTTTTGATACTTTATTATCTCCATCTGTATCTTTGTTCATAAATCCTCTGTCTTTAGCAACATTCTTCATCGCTTTCCCGCATTTACCAGCACCACATTTCATATCTTTAGCTGCTTTTTTACCATTACCACATTTTCCTGCACCACATTTATCACTAAATGCATTTACTTTTAATGTTTGATTATCTGTAGAATTAGCTTTAATAATTTTTGCTGTATTATCATGTGTTGTTTTAAGGTCTTTGCTCTGAAAGCCGAACATTACAAAAGCACTTACCATTAAGAAGCTAAAAAATAGGATAGATTTGTTTAAAATTTTTGAATTCATAAGTTTGTTAATTTTGTTGTATTTAATTTAAAAATCACTATTGAACGATGACAAAACATCTTTTGGTATGTAAATGCAGGAAGTTATTATTAATAATAGTTATTAATAAGTACTTTTGTCGCTCAAACGACACAAAGCTTTATATTTTCATTTCAAGATCAGTTATTAAATCTTTGGTTTTCTCGAAAATACTTTTCATATTTTCATTGGGATTACCAGCATATAATGCCACTTCGCATTCTTTGAGCAAACTAATATATTCTTCGGATTTTAGTTCGGAAACACCAAGTGATAATAACTTTGACTTTACGTTTTCTTTATTCAAATCAATATTGGGGATATCCAATTTATCGGCGACAAACTTCAATAATGCATCGGAAATTTCTTTATAAAATCCTTTTGCATCTCCCTGCCTCATTAATTCCTTAGCTTTTTGCAATCTCCTCAGAGCCTCTTTTACCGCTTTTTTTCTTTTAACAACAGCCATATCAATATTTCCCTGTTTGATTAAATACAATCTGTACAAATACATAAATGGAATTGAAATAAAAATAATTCCAATTAATAGCCAGTAGGAAAATGAATTAAAGAAAGGCTTTCCTCTCCTATCCAAAGCAACATCTTCCTTCAATGGTATTAATTTGTATTTCTCAAGTATTTTTGAGCGGTCAGCCAATCCTGCATTCTTTCCCTTCAATACTTGAATAGTTCCGGGATAAGCGTAAACCGTAATATATTTAGCACTATCTGTATCAAAATAAGTATAAGGAATCTTTAGATTGTATTTACCTGCTTTATTAGGAACTAAAAGATACTCAAATATTTTTCTACTATATAACTGCCCATCCATAATATACTCCTTTTGGCTCATCAATTTAGGATCGTAAACTTCAAATTCTTTCAGTACACTGGCTATGACAGGAGGTTCTATAAATTTCCCTAATCCATTTCCGTCTATTTGTATCGTCAATGGTAATGCATCGTCAGTCGTAACCCTGTGTTTTCTTATTTTGGCCTTGATATAAAACTTTCCTACATTATCAGAAACATCTTCACCGGGTTTTGGTGGCAAGGGCAATACATTAACAGAAAGTCCATTTGCCAAGACAGGATATGATTTCGATGATCTAAAAAACACATTTCTTGATCTCTTATCAGGTACACTAATAACAATATTTGCGGGATCTATTCCTATCAAACCTGTTTTCTGGGGAAATAAAGCTATAGTTTTAAGTGTATATACAACGTATTCCTTATCGTCAATTATTGTCCTCTCATGAGATTGGTTTACATTTAATTCACGTGCGATAAAACCATCGTAATCGGATTCATTAGCAAATCGATAATTTGAAATATCAACAGAAGTATAAACTTTATACTTCAATACTAACTCCTGTCCCGGATATGCAATAGAATCACTCAGTTCAGCTTTAACGAAGAATTTTCCTCCTGTATTATTGCTGTGACTTTTAGATTTATCCCTTTTTCTTACTTTTATCTTCAGAGTATTAGTTTTATATATTTGACCTCCTATAGTAATCTTTGCTGGCGAAATAGTATATACTCCGGGTTTCTTAGCTATTAAAGTATAAGAATATGATTTTTTACTACTTCGTACTCCATTAATTATACTTACTTCACTGGAAGTACTTGGCCCTGATACTACTTTCAATTGATCAAAATCAGGTGGATTAAAACTATTTCCATCTGAATTTTCAATAACAAATTTAACGGAAAAATAACTATCTGCAAAAATTTCTTTTGCATCAGTGGTGGCATAAAACCTCACTTGCTGTGAAATACCAACAAATGTGACAAACAAAGTAAAATATGTTGCAATAAGCACTTTCATATTAAATATTTCTGTAGGATTTTTATACCAAATTAGCTTCGTTATAAATAAGCCATATTCTCAAAACCAATTGGACAATACACTAACAATTAAATGTAATAATTATTGTGATTCATTTTATATTTTATCTTAAAAAAAGCATCTACTCAAGTAATCATATTTTAGGATTGAAATAACTATTTTTCAAACCATAAAAAATATAAATAATAATACACTAAAAAAGGCTCAAAACCAAATTGATTCTGAGCCTTTTTAATCAAATCATCAGACTTTTATTTCAAAATAATCATTTTCTTCGTGTCTATGAAGTCTCCTGCTTCCAATTGGTAATAAAGTACACTTGATGCTCCAAGTTCTTCTTTCGTCAATTCTACGGAATTGTAACTTGATTTACCCTTTCTGTTTACTTTCTTTATCAATTTTCCTGTAACATCAAATATAGTCAAACTATAATCGCTACTTTGCGGTAACTCAAATCCGATAATTGTCTTATCTGAAAATGGGTTAGGCTCATTCTGATATAGCTTGTACATATTCTCTACGTTTCTGTAATCCAATTTCACTCCTTTGATTTCAAGCTCAGCTCCTGTATAGCTTTCTGACTTCAATACATTGTCATTGACACTCAATACATCTAACAATTCTCCATTGATTTTGGATTTAGCAATTATCGTAAATAGTACTTTGTTTCCTGTATTCTCAATACCCATTGCATCACTCCAACTCAATACCAATTGTCCGTCTGCAATATTATAATTTGCTCTACTAATATTCATCAATCCGGATTTCAATTCTTGGATTTCCAATCCTTCTACTTTTATCGTCATTTGTGCTCCATACAACTTAGAAATATCCTTTCCATATACTGGAATCTCAAGCTCCGCACCCTCATTCAAATCAACATTATCTACTTCAATAATTGTATTTACTGCACTTCTAGTCTCCAATATTGAACTACTCAAATTAACATCTCCTGCATATATTCCAACAAAATCAGTATTGCTTTGTGTCTTATTGTCATTAACTACTACTGTCTTGATATATGAATTCTTAAGTGAAAATCCGCTTGTTGTCGGATGATCTTCAATATATGCATCGTCTATAAAGTTCCATTCAACTTCTCTCTCTATACTACCCAATATCTTCTTTCTCAATTTCAATATATCTGATGCAGTCACTTTACCATCTCCTGTAACATCCATAGCTGCGTATTTACATACATCTTTTATTTTCCTAATTCCCAACAAATGTTTTTGGATTAGTACTATATCCAATGTAGAAATTCCGTCTATGCCTGCAGTTGTCTTTGTAGCTGTAACTTTGTAACTATGGTTGCCTAACTCGATAGAATACTCTCCATTCGCATTACTCAATGATTCCTTGATATTCTCACTATCATTGTATGCAACTTTTACATTTGACACTGCTTTATCATTTGAACAAGTACTTACCATTCCTGATACTAATGACCCAAATCCAGGACAATCGTCTTCGTCTCCTTTATTGATATTCAATACCACTGTAGCATAGTCAAAGTTATTATCATCACAATCATCATTCAAGGCAAATTTATCCCAAACATATATCTTCAAGAAATTCGTTAAATCAGGTGCATTTCCTGCTCTGTCTATTCCAAATACTCTACATGCTGTCCTATTTACAGGATCCCACGCATAGGCTTCTCCAAACATATATTTTTCCTCCGTTGAGATTAACCCTGTTGTTGGATCAAAGAAATATCTTCCATATTTCGCGTATTGTTTTTGCCATTTATTTGGATTAACTTCCAATTTTGGCAATACTTCATTAAATGTGAAGTACAACTCTTCCTTAGGTGTACAATTATCATATGATGATATGCAACTTCCATCACATCCGCCTTTATCAAATTGCTTAGCACATACCTCTACCATACAATTTTGCATCAAGGCTGTAGCCACATTTACCATTACAGGTGTCGGTGCTTTCTTGTCTACAACATCAAAGTATTGATACACTGAATTTGCATTTCCACATCCGTCTCCAACCGTCCATGTAACTCTATAGTGTCCCTCCGGTATCGCATTTACTATAAGTAAACTAGCAACAGCTGTTCTATCCAAATTGTCCTTAGAACGCTTTCCTTTTACTCCTGTGTCAGGCGTTGGTGTATAATTATATGAATACTGTACTGTCTCCCAAGTGTCCATATTAGTAACTATGTATTTCCAGTTAAACTTCTGCTCTATATTACATGAATCTGTAGCATATGCCGTAACTGTTGCTCCCTCGGCTATACATCCGTCAGTAAATCCAATACATGCATCTGTCACATGTATCGTCGGTGGGATAAAGTCCGTAACCATCAACACTTGTGTATATCTATAATATCCGTCTCTTACCAATTGAGCGCAATTCAATTTCGTTCCACTTATCGCATCTACATTGTCTTCTGCTCCTGTATTTGGTTCATATACACACCAATCTATTACTGCCCATTCTCTCACTATTTTATAGCAGGCATTATCTACAAATCTAAAGGTGTCTTCATTTATAACTTCTGCTGTAACCACATTACATGGATTCTCATCCCATATAGGTTCGCCTCCATCTTTAAGCTCTTTTGAACAATCAGCCTTGACATCTCTTGGGAATTTGATTGTACATGGATCAAATTCTTCCGTTGTAGTAATTGTAATCTTTTGTCTACAGCTTGTTGGCATCCCACATCCTATAGCAGTCCATGTCCTTGTTATCTTTCCTCCACATATTCCGTTATCTCTCTTGTCTGAATAGAAGATCGTATCCAATTTGCAAACATGTACCACTTCAGGCATCAATCTCGTATTTTCAAATGGATCCAAATTCTCCTCACATGTTACAGGTAGATCTGGACATGTTAATGCAGGTGGTATCTTACATTCCACATGTACCATTGCCCAACAATCATTGTAGTGTCCATACAAATCTCCGCCAGGTAAAAATCTCTTAGGATTAATCGCTCCTGCACCGGGATCTGTATCAAATACTCTCAATGATGTCATTATATCTCTTCCTACATCTTCACAGCAATAGTATACATTATCGTCGTACCATACCTCATTGTTCTTCCAATTTCCATTATCATCCTGATATCTTGGCGTACTAGGCTTGTCATCTCCATTCAATTCTTGACAACCTCCATCATACTCAAAATCATCATTTACTCTCAATATCTTGAAATGTACCGGATTACAATTATCAAATGAGCCTGAACTCAAATCATATGCGTATAATCTAGCACTACCATTTGCAGTCAATGATACTTGCTTGAATTGCTCACATGCTGCTATCGGTGGATTTTGATCTTCTACTCTAAGATTGAAACACTGCTCAACTTCATTTCCGCAACAATCCACAGCGTGATAACATACCCTATAATTACCTAGTGGTACATTCATTACAGTCCATGTCTCATTTGCATCTACATATCCGTTGCCATTGATATCTCCTTCTATTTCAAAGTTCATATCTGTTGTTATCCACCATTTTGGTGTAGCGCAACAATTATCTTTTAGATGCATTATCGCAGGCATATCAACATTTGCATTACATATATACGCTTTTGCTTTTACAACTATATCCTCATTTACCATAAATTCAGGTGCAGTCTTGTCCGTAATCCTTATTATCTGCTTATTCTTCAATACAGCGCCTGTACAGTCGTTAACCACAGTCCAAGTTCTGATTATCTTTGTTCCACAAATCACTCCATCATCTTCCGTATATACTTCATCTGTATAGAATATCTCTACCGTACCGCACGCATTACTAAACCCTGAGGGTTTCCCTGTACCTTCCAAGCCACCTTTATTATATGGGCTTGGGTTACCATATTGATCCAATGGATAACTACCATCACATTCAAGCATCGGTTTATTAAATGGCAAATCATCATAGTTTACAGGCCATTGGATTTTACCCAAATCTGTTCCTTGTAAAATATATTCTTGCGTACAAGTTACAGCATTGCCTCCTAAGTCTATCGCTTGCCATACATTTACAAACTTTTGTTTTCCACATCCATCCATATCCACTACTTCTGACGACAAAAGAACAACATCTACATCACAATTATCTGTTACAGCCGGTGCTTCAAAATCATAGGCTTTATTTGAATTATAACATCCGGCAAATGTACATTTATCTGAATAAACCGCTTTTGTAAAGTAAACATGCCCGTCTGCCGGTGGTTCTATATTTACTGTATATTTGCCTTTGTATAAATCATCAAAGTCTGATACTACCAGATAATACTGTTTTCCTGCTTGCAATGTTACTGTATTGCTTGGCTCTACATAAAATGATCCTAAGAAATTGAAATAGCCGCCATCTCCAAAAATTAGATTGCTACACACTTCAGCAGAGTTGAAATAGGTTTCATATATTCCTAGTATCGCTTTACTATTATCATCACTCATACTCAAATCATAATCTCCATCTACTGATACTTCTATCGCATATATATCATAATAATGTGCTCCATTATCTGGTAATACTTCCATTGTTCCAAAATTGTAACAATTGTCACGTATATTATAGGTATTATCTTTTCCTGTAAATCTACCTTTTATCTCTCCTAACCATTCACTTCCTTCTGGAAATTCACCTCCTTCTGGACAATTACATTCTATCTCAGGTGCAATTTTATCAAATACATGGATTGTCGTCATACAGTTATTACCTCCATTAGCTGCATCTTTTACCGTTACCATATATGTTCCAGGATCAAGATGTATCTTTTCATTGCTTACATTCATTCCGACAAATGCAGGATCATCAACATATACTTCAAACATATTATAGCACTGATATGGTCCTCCTTCCAAGAAATTGTCTGCATTCATTTGAATATTACAGCTCGTATCCAGCGATATTTGTACATCATCATTACATATCAATGTACCGTCAAGTGGCTTTGGATATCCGTGAATAGCTATATCAAATGTACATTTAGTAGGTCCATTACCATATTTATCCGTCACTTCAAACTCTACCGTATATGGTGTGCCTAAAAGTGTAAATTCACTCCCCTTAGCAGGTCCGGAAGATACTACTATTGTCGGATCATCATCACAATTATCCATTACATCTGGATCATCATACCATAAAAATATGCTACATTCGCCAGCGTCCAAAAATACATTCATATCGCCTGGACAATTGATTACCGGCGCCTCTAAGTCTCCAACCACTACTCTTTCCGTATGCGTCGTAGCATCACATGATCCTGTGAATGTCGTCGTATATGTTCCTAATGGAAATGGCGTCGCCGCTGTTGCATTGCTTGTCTCTCCATCCAAGGCATTCGGTTGTGAATAAGTCCAATTATCTACAGTAAATAAAGTTCCGTCAGGTCCTGTATTATTAATTCTGTATGCCCAACCATCTTTGTAATCCCATTCTGCAATATTATTGTTTTGTCCAACTTCTCCAAATACGTCTATTACTTGTCCGTCATTGTACAATATTATTGCATCGTCTCCATTTCCATTAGCAATATTATTTGTATATGTTGGATCAAATCCAAAGAAGTTATTAAACTCAACTGTTTCTTTTGATATCCATATATATGTTCCTGCCGCTACTGCATCGTCCGGAAATACAAAACTCGGTACTCCATTTGACGCGTTATTATTTGCGGCTCTTTCCAAACCATATTTACTCAAATCTGATATATCTTTGATCGCATATACTTCTATTGCTTTTGGCAATCCTCCCGGTAAGTCTCCATCTATAATTCCGGTAATTACCAAATTACCTCTTCCGTCTACCGTATTAGTTATATCGTATGTACCCCAATCACTGGCATTCATATCTATTTCTCCTGTATGCTTATCTATAACCAGATCAGGTCCATCGCTTACTAATGTCCAGGTATATATTCCATCTACTCCGGTAGTATGTGTCACTGTTGGATTACCATCATCCGGGCAATATTCTTCTTGTGTGTATTTGAATTCTGCATCTTCTGTTGGTGGTACAAATGTAACACCGATACTATCAACTGCATCTTCACAGCCTGTTGCATTTGGTGAACTTGTCGTCCATGTCATTACTACTGTCGTTCCTAAATCTGCTGCATCTGGTGTATAGCTTGTAGCTGTACTCGTAGCATTAGCTATTGTTCCTGCTCCTGTCGTTGTCCATTGTCCAGGGTAATTTGCAGTTGCGCTAATATTTACTGCAGCAGGTAAATCACAGAAAAACTGATTGTCTCCTGCGTCCGCACTGGGTTGCTCATATACCGTAACTACTACTTCTACTGCATCACTTTCACAACCTGTAGTTGTATTTATTTGTGTAACCCATATCGATTGTGGGCTATTATTTGGTGTTGTTCCGGGATCATATGAAGCAACAGCTCCCGCTACTAGATTTGTCAATGCAGCGTCTGTATAAAAATTGAACAGTGCTGAACCTCCTGTTCCCCCTGTACATATATATGTTCCAATCGGAAATGGTGTTTGTGCTGTTGCATTTGATGTCTCTCCGTCCAAAGCATCAGGGGTGCTATACGCCCATTCAGTATCAGTAAAGCCTGTACCGTTTGGTCCTGTTTCATCATTCCTGTATGCCCATCCATCTTTATATTCCCAGGTCTGTCCAGTTCCATCTACTCCAACCACTCCGTATTGGTCTATTATATCTGTTCCATCAAACAGAGTAACTGCATCATCTCCATTAACATTCGGTGCAGAGCCTGCTATTGTATTCATTGCATCATATTGAGCTTGTGTCAATCCAAACCAATCCAAAAATGCCTGTTCGTTTGCTCCTCCATTTCCAAATCTTATAACATATATATATTCGCCTGCATTCACAGTACCCAAAGGTGTTAAATCTGTTGAATTAGATACTCCTGTGTTCCCATTATTATGATTTCTCAATGACCATCCTGTAAAATCCGTTGTATTATACACATATAATTCAACAAATTTAGGTGTTCCTCCAGTCAATGGTCCGTCCATAATGCCGGTAATACCTACATCTCCTGTCAATCCACAAGTCGGTGTTCCTCCACCTCCCCCTGGCTGTTGGGGCACTATATTGGTACTTCCTCCTTCGCATACTGTTATATCATCTACTATCGGTGCATCAGGTTTTGGATTAACTACTACGTCTACGGTAGCTTCATCTTCACATCCTGTTGTATTATTGGTTCCAACAACTGTATATGTTCCGGCGGCAGCTGCTGTCGCTCCGGCTATCGTAGGATTTTGGTCTGTTGAGGTGAACCCATTTGGTCCCGTCCAACTCCACGTATCTGCTTCTCCACCAGTCTCTGTTAAATTTATATCTTCTCCCTCACATATAGGACTATTACTGCCCGCTACCACAGTTGGCAGTGGATTAACAACTACATCTACGGTAGCTTCATCTTCACATCCAGCAGCATTTGTGCCAACTACAGTATATGTTCCGGCTGCGGACGCTGTTGCTCCTGATATAGTAGGATTCTGATCTGTTGAGGTGAATCCATTTGGTCCTGTCCAACTCCAAGTTACAGCTTCCCCTCCCGTTTCTTGTAAATTTATATCATCACCCATACATACAGGGCTATTACTTAACGCTACCACAGTAGGTAGTGCATTAACTGTAACATCCATTGTATCAAAAGCTACACAACCGGGATGATGTTCATTTGGATCATCATCTAAAGCATCAAAACTAAATATCACTTCATAAGTTCCTGCCCCAAGAACTGCCGGCTGAAATAAAGTTGCCGTAGCTCCATCAATAGTAAATCCACTAATCTCCACATTTGCCGGTCCACTTCCGTCTCCTAATTGTGCATCACCTGTCAAAGGTACATCAGGATCATCTATACAATATGATGCATTAAGTCCTGTAATACTTGGATCCGGATACCAACACTCATTGGATATTGAAAGTGTTACCCCCGGATGAGAAGTACTGGTTGCTGTAATTGAATATCCTATATCATCCACATGCTGTCCTACTAATGAATATGAACCACTTCCTGCAGGTGTTTCCACAAAGGCTGTTCCAATAGCAAAATCTGCACCAGTACCGGGATCTTGATACCCTGTATTGCTGGCAAGCACCCAATTTTCTCCCGTTGAAGAACTAATGACTATTTCTTCATCAAACAATCCGTCTCCCGCACAAGTACATGGATCTGCAATTGTCGGACCACCACTATTTCCTATTGTAATTGTTCCTGTTGAACAACTATTAACAGGAGAAGTAGTATAATCTGAGTGACAAGTAGGATCATCTATATCTCTTACTGTTATATTATAAGTCGTAGTACCATCTGCTACAAATGGTGGAGTTGTTGCATCACCAACTGTAACCGCCGTACCATAAGTTGTTCCCCCTGTATTTAAAACCGTTCCTCCTGTTCCATCAGTATTTGCATTAAGTACAACTTCATATTTATCTGTCGCTCCACCATTGGTAGAGGATGCATTAAATGTAATATCAAACCAATCATCACTTGCATCTGTTCCCGTACCATTATCATTACAAGTACCTTCATCACTTTGATCAATAGTTAATGAACAAACAGGTGGAACATAACAATCGCTGGTATGACTTCCTAATAAAGAGAAATTATCAGAACCTTGACATGTCCATTCAATAGAAGGATCAAAAGCATCACCACTATTTGAATCACCTACTTGAACATCTGCATTTCTAGTCAAAGTATTATTTCTAGTTCCGCAAGAATTTGTTCCCCAATAACTGCCTGGATCAAAACCAACTTGACCAATACAATCAATGATAGTCCCAGAATTTCCATTTTTTCGCAATTCATATGCATCATCCCCATTATGACCTATCTGGTTAGTTGTTTGATTTGCCAATGCAACAACAGCGGCGTCAGCATCATTTCTTGTAAGCACAAAAGTACTATAGGGAGCAATTGTTCCTGTTAAATCTATTGATTGATTAAACGTTGAATTACCGTTGTTATATAATAAAAGTTTATAATCACCGGCATCTAAATCTATAGTGTTAGCCGTTGGATTGTATAATTCCAAAGCTCTATTTCTCCAATTAGCAACCGCTTCTATATATTCTGAAATAAACAATTCACTACATATTGCAGGTGCACTTGAACAACTAGCCACTGTTGCTGTGGTATAATCAGCATGACATAGATTATTTGTGGCATCTCTAATTGTAATATTATAAGTTGTTGCACCGTCTGCTACAAATGGCGGATTACTTGATGTTCCTACTGTAATAGCAGTTCCGTAATCAGATGTGCCCAAAACCGTTCCTCCAGTTCCATCAGAATTTGCATTTAATACAACCTGGTACTGAGTTGAAGCACTACTCACGGCAGTAGCATTAAAAGTAATATCGAACCAATCATCACTTGCATCTGATCCTGTTCCATTGTCATTACAAGTACCTTCATCACTTTGAGTAATTGTTACTGAGCAAGGTGCTATTATAGGTGTTTCCCATAGACCTCTAGCAAATGATGCTGCTCTCAATTTACTATCTTCAGGGTTCGCCCCATAGAATATTTCAAGTTCACTAATATCAGCATTTGGTAATCCTGCATTAAAAGAAGCCCAATTTGAAGCTCCTGCCTTATAATAAACACCATTATCAGTACCTACATAAAGGTCAACTTGATCTGTCACCAATGTATCTTGAACTATTGTATTTGAAGGAACTGAAGGCAATCCTGTAGAAATATCTGTCCAATTACTTCCTCCATCAACAGTCTGGTACACAGAATTTCCACTATAAGTACTCAATGTAACCCAAACAGTATTAGGATCATCATTTTTAACTGCAATATAAGTAATAAAATTACTAGGCAAACCTGTTGTTATATCTGTCCAGTTTGCACCTCCATCAGTTGTTTTCCATAGTACATAAGGCTCAGAAGCATAGATATACTGTGTATTTGAAGGAGCAACTGCTAAAGCTCTGAATTTACTTGATGAATTGAGGTTATATATTATATTCCAATTTTCTCCTTTATCTGTAGATTTATAGATATGTTGGTAACCAGCATAAACAGTATTGTGGTCAACAGGATCAAGAACATAAGGTGTAACCCAAGCCCCACTTGCACCTGATGGCTTAACACTATGAGAACTTCCCCAATGATCATCAGTCCTATCAATTGCCCCATTTACATATGTATTATATTGTACATTAACATCGGTATAATCAATTATACATTCCATTCCATCACCACCTCTTACGTCTGACCAAACTCCACCTGTGATTAGCTTTGTACCATTATCTTGCAATCCGCATTGAGTTTCTGTAGCTACAGTTTGAGACACTCCAAGTCTGTACATTTGACTTATAACCATTCCATTGGTCTTATCCGTCCAAGTACTTCCGTCATCGGTAGTTATATAAACTCCACCATCATTGCATTCAAACAAGTCTCCATTTGATCTATAACGCAACTTATGTTTATCAGCATGAACTGCAGGATTTCCTCCTGCACCATACCAATGATTTGAAATTGTAAAAGTAGATCCTCCATCGGTAGACTTCCATGTATTTACACCTCCAACAAAAAGCATGTTTTTATCCGAAGGATTTACAGCAAGTGATAAATCATACCACCCTTGACCTCCCGATCCACTTCCGTCAACATTCCATCCTAATAGATTGTGATTTGCTGCCGTACCATCATAGACCTGAGCAAAACTAGCTCCACTGTCTGTTGATTTATATACTCCATATAAACCGCTATCGGTATTTGAAATCAAAACGTAAACATATGTAGCATCATTCGAAGTAACTGCTACCTCAGCTCTTTGTTTGCCGGTATCTAATATTTTTGTCCAATTCACTCCACCGTCTGTACTTCTCCAAACTTGTCCATTATATTTGGTGGCACCATAGAGAGTATTAAAATCTCCAGGCTTATATTCCATATCGATAAAATAATAAACAGGATTACTAAGCATAGGCCAAGTTGTACCACCATCTGTAGTTTTAAATACACCGTCTTTGGTAACTGCGATTAGTGTATTATCATTATTTGGATCCAATAATAACCGTGTTACCATCTTATTTTGTGAAACATTATAAGCTAATGCTGTTGTATTCCAAGTAACTCCTCCATCTATCGACTTAAGTACCCCTACACTTCTGTTATCTGTATGATCTTTATCTCCGGTAGCGATATAAATAGTATGTGAAGTTGCATAATCAGAAGGAATCACAATATCACTAATACCCAAAACTGCTGTACCGTTATTCAATACAGTCCAAGAAGAACCGCCATCAGTAGTTTTCCATATACCGCCGGCAGCAGCTCCTACCCAAAAAGTATTATTATCTGTAGGATGAAATGCGATGCAATTTAGTCTTCCTACTCCAGCATATCCTCCGGTTGATGCATCAGGACCTAAAGATGTCCAATTTGCAGCAGCCAATCCATTTGGCAATCCCGCCGGAGGATTGTAATATAGATTAACCATATCCTCAGCACTCATATCAGGGAACTTTCCTGATTGCGGATCTACTCTTTGCTCCCAATACCACTCCCAACGTTTAAACTGCTTCCATCCGGGCATTTTATGCTTTTCACCATATTGATCAAAATAATATCCGTCTTCAACACCGATACCATCACAATATTCATTGAAGGCATTTTGATAATCAAATAAAGTCAGTTCCGTAAAAATCTTTTGCGGTAAATTTTTTGTCCAAGCTTGCGCAGTTATCATACTATTAGTAAACAACAACAACAATAGCGCGTAGAAGATACTTCTAAGTTTCATCTCAGGTTAAGTTTTGGTTTATTATATAAATATTCGTCTTTAATACACAAATACATCCCCATGCTAACACATGAAAACATACCCGAGCGTAAAAGTACTACTTAACTATTTAAATACCAAGAATTTTATATGGAAATAATTAAAAAAAATCCATATATATTTTTTAATTATTTAACACCTTGCTATTCACCTTTTTAAGCATCTTAAAATATATGATGTTTAATCAATTAGAGCGAAATATTTTAACATAAATCACATAGTACATACTTTCGTGTTTTAGTCTAAAAATATAGCCGGTTTATCTATAATATTAAGGACAAAATGTAACTTATCATCATTTTTAGCGTTATTTTAAATATTATTTGCAGTTTTTGTACCAAAATTGCATATGCATAATCAAACTACACGATTTTTTTAATATTAATAAAATTGCATTATGAAAAACCTTTTTACTATTTTACTTTTAGCGGCTTCTACTGGTATTTTTGCTCAATTCAATGCCAAAATGATTCAATATCCCGATGTCTCAAAAGACAATATTGTATTCACTTACGGCAATGATATTTGGTTGGTAAACAAAAAGGGTGGCATCGCCAGAAAAATTACATCACCTCAAGGAAGAGAAACTTTCGCTAAATTCTCCCCGGACGGAAATACAATAGCTTATAACGCCAATTATGATGGAACATACGACATCTATACATTACCAATCTCCGGTGGCATACCGCACAGGGTTACAGCTCATAGTATGGGTGAGAATATTATTGACTGGTATCCTGATGGCAAAAACATCCTGTTTTCTAGCAGTAGAGAAAGCGGTAAACAAAGGTTTAATCAATTTTACAAAATATCAATTGATGGAGGTCTCCCTGAAAAATTGCCTATGGAAATGGCTGAAAGAGGATCTTTTTCACCTGACTTGAAAAAAATCGCTTTCACCGATAAAAGTCGTGTTTTTAGAAACTGGAAAAGATATAGAGGTGGTACTGCACCGGATATTTATATCTTTGACCTCAATACCTACGAATCAAAAAATATAACTAATAATGATGCCAATGACGAACTCCCAATGTGGCACAAGGATAAGATTTACTATATGTCAGACAATGGTAAGCACAAAAGAAATAATATCTGGGTCTTTGATACAAAAACTGGAAAAAACAGACAAATAACAAAATTCAAAAAATACGATATCAATTTTCCTTCGCAAGGTCCTGAAGATATTGTTTTTGAAGCAGGAGGAAAACTGTATTTGATGAATTTAAGTACAGAAAAATACAATGAAGTAAATATCAAAGTTGTAAGTGATTTTGTTTCGCTAAAACCTCATCAAAAAAATGTAAAAAACTATAGATCCAATATAATGCCTTCCCCCGACGGGAATAGAGTTTTGGTAGAAGCCAGAGGAGAGATATTTTCAGTTCCAAAAGAATTTGGGGTCACAAAAAACATTTCACAATCATCAGCTTCTGCCGAAAGATATCCCTCTTGGTCTCCAGACGGTAAAAAAATCGCTTATTGGAGTGATAAATCAGGTGAATACCAACTGGTAATCAAAGACTCAAAAACCATGACAGAGAAAGTTTTGACAAAATTTAAGTCAGGCTACAGATATAATATTTATTGGTCTCCGAATAGTAAAAAAGCCGTTTTTATCAATCAAGACGGTTATTTCAATTTAATAGATATATCCAGCGGGAAAATGGAAAAAATCAATAAAATCGATGGTGCTCACTGGAGAATGAATAATTTCAAAGTTGATTGGTCCAAGGATAGCAATTGGTTAACCTATGCCAAAAACGGAGGCAATGACAATAGTTCCATCTATGTATATAATGTAAATTCAAAGAAAAACACAAAATTGACTTCCGGATTTTATGACGATTCAAATCCTGTTTTTGACAAAGAAGGTAAGTATATATTTTTCACCACCACAAGAGATTTTTCTTCGATTTACTCCGATTATGATGCTACTTGGATATATTCCAATGGAACGACTATCGGTGTGATGCCCTTACGTGAAGATGTAAAATCACTACTGAACGAAAGAAATGATACCGTCACAATTAAAACAGAGAAATCGGATGACAAGAAGAAAGATAAAGAAGAGAAAAAAGATAAAGTAAAAAAAGATTCTACAGATAAAAAAGAAATAAAAATTGATTTTGATGATATAGAACAACGCATAGAAATACTTCCTGTAAAAGCTGGCAATATCGGTAGTCTCGCAACTGTAAAAGGCAAATTGATATTTGTGAAATATCCTAATTCAGGAACAAGGAAAGGTAAATCAACATTGTATTATTATGATTTTAAGAAAAGAGAAGACAAAAAAATAATCGATGATGTTCGAGGATATGAGATTACAGCTGATGGCAAATCGATAATGGTCTTTCAAGGCAGAAATCTGGGTTTTGTAAAACCGGCAGCAAGTCAAAAGATCGAAAAACCTATTTCTTTTGACAACCTCAATATGGAAATAGATCCAAGGGCAGAATGGCATCAACTGTTCACGGAAGTTTGGAGATTGGAAAGGGATTATTTCTATGATAAAGATATGCACGGCGTAAATTGGAATAAAATGAAAAAAAGATACTCCAAACTAATAGACCAATGCGTAACGAGATGGGATGTCAATTATGTTATCGGTCAACTATTGGGTGAGATGAATTCTTCGCATACCTATAAAGGTGGGGGCGATTCTGAGAGATCAAGCAGAAAAAATGTCGGATATTTGGGAATAAATTGGGCTAAAGAAGGCGATTTATTCAAAATAGCTCATATAGTTAAACCGGCTTCCTGGGAAACGGAAGTCAAATCTCCATTTGAAAAATCAGGTCTTGGAATCAAAGAAGGAGATTATATTTTTGCCGTCAATGGAAACTTGCTGTCAAAATACAAAAATCCTTATGAAGCATTCACTAATACAGCGGGTAAGACTGTTGAACTCCTATTCGGACAGGACAAAGATATCAATAAAGCAAAAACTATCTATGTAAAAACACTTAGAAATGAAACAAGGTTGCGAAATCTTGAATGGATAGAAAAACACAGAAAAAGAGTTGAACAGGCTACTAATGGTCGAGTAGGATATATCTACGTTCCAAGTACCGGTGGTGACGGACAAAGAGAGCTAGCTAGACAATTCTATGCACAATGGAACAAAGATGCACTCATAATAGATGAAAGATGGAACAATGGCGGTCAAATACCCGATAGATTTATTGAACTGCTCAATAGAAAACCCTTAAATTATGTTGCTTCCAGAGCAGGCAAGCTTTGGCAAGTACCTCGAAAAGCCAATTTTGGACCAAAAGTAATGCTTATCAACGGCTGGTCAGGTTCAGGTGGAGATGCATTCCCCGATTACTTCAAAAAATCAAAACTCGGAGAATTGATTGGAACAAGAACTTGGGGAGGATTGATCGGTATTTCCGGAGCTCCAAGATTGATAGATGGTGGATATATCACTGTACCGACATTCAGATTGATGGATCCCGATGGTAAATGGTTTAGAGAAGGATATGGAGTAGATCCTAATATTGAAGTTAATGAAGATCCTACTCAATTGGCAAGAGGAGTAGATCCGCAGTTGGAAAAAGCTATTGAAGTATTGAATAATAAACTTAAAAATATAAAATCACTACATCCAAAAAGACCTAAGGAAGAAGATAGGAGTAAATAATCTACAGTATCAACTCAGGTAGGGTGCTTTTGAATTGAAAAACCATAAAGCTTATTAACATTTTGGCATAAGTAAAAAAAAAGCTAACTTAAGGCGAAAAAAGTGGTTTTTTTTCAATCAAAATGATTCTACCTGAATAGATACATAAATCATCTCAGATAAAAATATTGATAAAGAATTCCTGTCAAAATAGCAAATCCAAAACTTAACAGAGTACCTATGAGAATATATTCTGTTAATTTTCGATCATCTGATTTTGACAGGTCTCCAAACCTGAATACTGATTTCGCTGCTAACAGAAATCCAATTCCTTCCCAGTGGTTGGTCACTACAAAGGCAAATACAAACAATCGTTCTAATATTCCTATTGTAGCTCCTGCATTTTTTAAGGATGAATCAATTGCATTGTCTCCCAAAGCCCATTTTGCCATTATCAATTTGATAATAATGGAAGACACTTTGGTTACAAGCAATAAAACCACAAACAATAATAAGAATTTGTATGACAAAATATCAATATTTAGATGAAAATCCATATAATATTTCACAACACCATATAATACAGCGACATGAGTGATTTGGTCTATAAAAAACAGATACACTCCATTGATTTTCTCATGCAAATACACTTTTAGTACATCCAATACAAAATGAGATATAACAATAATTAAATACCCTAACCAAAATTTAAAATCAAATCCTAAGATAATTAAAAGCATCAATAAATGTACTCCAATATGATAATACAGATATTTGGAACGAATTCCATTCCTTTGTTTATCTTTAATCCATTTATCCGGTTGAAATAGGAAATCCCCGAGAATGTGAGCAAGTAATAATTTTATTAAAAATTCCATTATTTCTCATTTAACTTATCAACCATAAAATATTGATTTACCAATTTCCTATATCGTTTTTCCATTTTCATTATTTCATCATATCCGGCTCTTTTTAGTGCCTCACTAATAGTGCTTTGTGATTTACCCAGCATTTTTGCCAAAACGATTTGATTCATTTCTTGATGTAAAATGCTTTCTTTTACGACTTGAGCTGTAACCGGTAGCCAATTATCCATAACTAGTAAAGCCAAAATCAAATATAAATTCATTTCTTCATCAAATTCTGAATTGGGTGATTTTATCAATAATGAATACTTTTTTAGATTATCGAAACACACTCCCGAATTAATAAAAGCCGCCCCGGTCGATTGTGTAATCCTGTTTGATTCATAATCTTTTTCCCCTATTCCAATAGCTATCCTTACATCTATATCTTTTATCTGTTTTATCGAAGCCTTAATGGACAATGCAGCTTTTAACGATTCGAGTAGAGATATTTCAAGTTGAAAACTGTCTCCTCTGAAAATTTCCCAATTCTCAGGCTCTTTACCATATATCGAAAGTATGTTTTTAAGTTTATCTCTCCATATTCCTTGTTTATCCTTTCTTGAATTAATAATATCTCCGGTTAGTATTGCTATCATAATTGTATATATTAATGCAAATATAGAATATTATTATTACTTTTCAAATAAATATCGGCTATTTAACCGATATCTTACATTATCGGCTATTTAACCGATATTTTGTATTATCGGTAAATTAACCGAATTTATTACTATAATCTAAATAGTCCTTGCAAAAAAAACTACAAAATTTAAAATGTATCTTTTTGGAATATTTTTAGATAGTAGGATGTAAACAATAAATTAACGAAAATGTAGTTAGTGCATACAAGAAAACATATCAAATTTTAATTTCTCTATATATACCATTTTAAAATTTATTTGGTATTATTTTGTAACGTTTTTGAAGCTTAAAACCAACAGATATTATAGATTGATTAGCATCTACATTAATATTAAGTATCTGAAAAAAATTTATTATGACAAAATATCTTACAATTCTAATTATCTTTATTTCGATTATAACTTTGAAAGCTCAAGAACAATACTCTAGAGTGAAAATCGACTTAAGGGACAAAAGCATTCAAGGCTTAAGAAAAACAGGGATTGAACTTGATCATGGTATATTTAAAAAAGGCAAATACTTTATCTGTGAGTTATCCTCAAAAGAACTCCAAATGGTAAGGTCTGCCGGTTATAATTACAAGTTGATGGTTCAAGATTTGCAAAAAGAGATTTCCCATAGACAAGAAGAGGTAGATTTCAGGGGAGGAGAAAATTGCAGTACATATTCGAAAAAAGACTATAAAACTCCGGATAATTTTCATCTTGGTTCGATGGCAGGAAATATGACATATAACGAAATGCTGCAAAGTCTGGACTCAATGAATAAACTGTATCCGAATTTAATAACTAAAAGACAGGTAATCGATACATTTCTCACAGCAGAAGGAAGACCGATATACTGGTACAAAATATCAGATAATCCTGGGACAAAAGAAAATGAACCGGAAATATTGTACACAGCTCTTCACCATGCGAGAGAACCCGTAAGTATGATGCAAATGGTCTATTATATGTGGTATCTCCTTGAAAATTATGGCAAAAATGATCAAATCACTTATTTGGTCAATAATAGAGAAATGTATTTTATTCCCTGCGTGAATCCTGACGGATATCTATTCAATGAAAAAGAACATCCCAACGGAGGTGGCTTTTGGCGAAAAAACAGACATGACTTTGGAGATGATGTATATGGAGTTGATCTCAATAGAAACTACGGTTACAAATGGGGCTACGATGATAATGGTTCCTCCCCTAATGCTTCTTCTGATACATATAGAGGAACAAATGGATTTTCAGAAGTAGAAACCAAGGCAGTTAAATATTTTTGCGAAAATCACAATTTTCTTATCGCTTTGAATTTTCATAGTTATAGCAATTTACTTATTCATCCTTGGGGTTATAAACCTGCAGAAACCGAGGATTCCACAGCATTTATAGCTATAGGCAAACTGCTTACAAGTGAAAACAATTACAATTCAGGATTGGCGATCCAAACTGTTGGGTATTCAGCTAATGGAGATTCTGATGATTGGATGTATGGTGATACAAGCAAAAAACAAAAGATTTTCACTTTTACACCCGAAGTTGGAACAGAAGGATTTTGGCCGGATAAAAATTCAATTATACAACAATGCAAAGACAATGTATTCCTTAATTTAACGGCAGCATCGGTAATAGAGCCATATGTAAGCTTTGAGGAAACAACAACAAACATTATCTCAAAAAATGATACTTTGTCCTTTGATATTACCAATACCGGATTAAAAAACGGATCATTCACGTTCCGGGTAAAAAGTATAGACTCTGATATTATTGATAACACGGAAGATATTTATTTGGATTCCTTTGAGACAATAAGTAAACTCATTATATTTAAGCTTGGCGAAAATGTAATCGACGGCACTACTTTCTATTTTGAAATCACTGTTGACAACGGTAATTTTGAATTTAAAGACACTATCCAAAAGACTTATGCTATAATCAAAGAGCAATATATTTCCGACTGTAATAATATCGATGAATGGAGTACTAACGGAACTTGGAATACCACAAATAAATATTTTGTTTCATCGGATTACTCCATTACAGACTCCCCGAATAGTAACTATTCCCCAAATACAAAAAATGAATTGATCACTAAAAACAAGTTCTATGTACCTGAAAACAAATTTGTATTCTTAAGTTTCAAGGCAAAATGGGATATTGAGAAAGCCTATGATTGGACAGCAGTATTTGCAGGAAAAGACCTAAGTGAATTAACTGCTTTATGCGGCAAAAACACCGTTTTAGGTACTAAGGATCAACTTCCTGACGAGCCTGTTTTTGACGGTACACAAGATGAATGGACAGATGTAAATTTGGATATTAGCAATTTTGCAGGTGATTCTATTTTCATAAAATTCGTGATGAATTCAGACCCATACGTAAATGGTGACGGATTTTATTTTGACGATCTGAAATTTACAAGTTATGGTAAATCAAAACCTGATAAAACAAGCCAAATCAATATATATAATATCATTGCAAGTCCAAATCCTGCTGTTGAAACAGTAGAATTCAGAAATTTATTGGCTGGTGATAGATTGATAATAAAGGATATAGTCAGTAATATTGTATTTGATAAAACAGTCAATAATAATACAAAAACTATACAAATCTCTGCTTGGCAACCCGGAATGTATTTTTATAATATAATAAGAAATGGTAAAAAATCTATTTTTAGAAAACTTGTGGTGATATCGAAATAAAATTTCACTTATTTTTTCTTATAAAAAACACTATTATCATCACTTTATCGTTGAGAAAGTAGAATTAATTCGAAGCAACGATCAAAGTTATTAATCATGAGAACGATTTTTCTATTTTTGTTCTATATAGCCTTTGCTATAACAAACATTTCTTCTCAAGAAGATATATTGAATAAGGCCGGTAAGGAATACAATAACGGCAACTTTGACAAATCAATAACATTGTATGATTCTTTGCTTCAAGATGGGTATTATTCCCCTGATTTGTACTATAACTTAGGCAATTTCTATTACAAAAAGAACGATTTGGGTAAAGCGGTCTTGTATTACGAAAAAGCCCTGAAATATCGACCAAATGATGCAGATATTAAACACAATTTATATCTAACCAGAAGAAAAATAGATTCTGAAATCGTAGAGCTCCCCGATTTTTTTCTGCGACGTTGGTGGGTAAGAACTTCAGACTTTTTCGGACTTGGGATATGGACATTTCTATCTATATTTTTTGCCTTGATTTTAGCAGTTATATTAGGTCTTAATTGGATTAAAAACTATAGATTCAATGGATATTTACCTATTATAAATACTTTATTAATTTTGTTTTTTATTCTTTCGCTGTTTGCTTCATTTAGAAAATACGATGTGTTATACGATAATGATAAATGTATTTTAATTCAAGCTGATAGTTTATTTAAAGCACCGGACAACAGGAGTGATTTATTATACAAACTCGATCCGGGAGAAAAACTGCAGCTAATTGATAGTATCAATACTTGGTACAAAATCAAATTGGTTAATAAAGAAACAGGATGGATAGGTAAAACC
>Ga0256831_1000249_pt1 | contig 28862 bp, 30 predicted proteins | sample 132544metaG_FD_189087 | JGI IMG/M metagenome (GOLD analysis project Ga0256831, IMG submission 189087) | Hydrothermal vent microbial communities from Lau Basin, Pacific Ocean - 132-544 | ecosystem: Environmental > Aquatic > Marine > Hydrothermal vents | place: Pacific Ocean: Lau Basin | collected... | reverse complement strand
GATAGGCTTGGAAGAATCACGATAGCTCACTTGTGGGAGGCAGTTTGGAGTATGACCTTCTTCGTGCTAAAGAAGTGTACTTGAGGTGGCTAACAGATGTGTTACAAAAATATATCTCAGAGGCAGGCTGGTGCGTGACAACGCTTAGAAGGAGAGGTGAGTTCTAAATGAGAGGTTTTTACTTGCTTTTTGGACACGTGAACGAAATAGATTGGCCGGAAGAGCTAGACTTGACTAGCTGGAACGCCCCCATCTTTTGGGAGCTAGGACACACGGTTTACGCAGAGCGTATTCCGTCCGTTGCTAAAAATGCTAGTATCCCATTTCTAGAAGATACTAGCCCTGACCAGCTAGACATGGGAGCTTACCGCGTTACCAGTGAAACAACGGCCAAGCTAGCTTGGAGAAAGCCCTTGAATAAGTCAAGGGGCCAGTGGCTAGACTGGCATGGCAACCCCACACACAAACACAAGAGTAAGGATGGTTCTACTAGTTGACGGGGAGCCACTAGTGTCATATACTAGCCTTGTGAACGGGGTCTCGCGAGTCGTGGTTGTGCTAAGTCCTAGGCGGGCGCAACCATCTCAGGTGAGCAGGGGCTTTGGGGGTTGGCCTCCCCAGTAGCTACCGGTCGGTTCGAGTCCGACGGACCCCAATTGATTGGGGAGCTTTACCTAGAGTCATGAGAGGGCGCTGAGCGTCCTCACGGGATGCTAAGCAACCCACCTAGGGGGTAAAGCACAATGAACACAGGCGGGGGTGTTCGTTTATAAGATTAGGGAGATTTACAATGTTCAGAGAGCAGGAATCAGAACAAAAACAAGAAGCTAATATGGAATTGTATAAAGAGTGTGATAAGTTTTTATTAGCAAATATTGATAGACTGACGAAAGAACTTGGTTTGGTAAATCGGGGGGACTATGAAAGTGTCCCGTATGTTATTGAGCTTAGCAGGTAACTTGAATATTACTTTAGTAGTTGTTTAACTTTTCAGATTAGTTTAGACAAAGGAGGCTAGACAAATTCTATGACTAATGTTAGAAACTACCTAGACAAAATAATCTGCGGTGATGCAGTCGAAACAATGAGGCAACTCCCTGACGAATCTATTGATTTGGTTATAACGTCACCACCTTATAACCTTCGTCGTTCGACAGGCAACGGATTGAAAGACGGTCGTGGAGGTAAATGGGAAAATGCTGCTCTCATACAGGGTTATGCTACATATAACGATAACATGCCCTATGACGAATACATAGCTTGGCAGCGGTCTGTTCTTACGGAAGCTATGCGACTAATAAAGCCCACCGGAGCTATATTTTACAATCATAAGTGGCGAGTACAGAAAGGTCTAATTCAGGACCGTCATGAAATTGTAGAGGGTTTTCCTGTTAGGCAAATAATCATTTGGAACCGTAAAGGTGGTATTAACTTTAACCGTGGATATTTCTTGCCAACTTACGAAGTTATTTATATGATAGCAAAGCCGAAGTTTAAGTTGCGCAAGGGAGCTTCTTCACTTGGGGATGTGTGGGAAATTGCTCAAGAGCGTAATAATCCCCACCCCGCTCCCTTTCCTGTTGAAATACCTTATAGAATAATTTCGTCAACGGAATCTCAGGTAGTTCTTGACCCCTTTGTGGGGTCAGGTACGACGGCTGTTGCAGCGTGTACTCTAGGTAGACACTACATAGGCATAGATATAGCTGAAGAATACTGTGAAATGGCCTCTAACAGGTTACATGCGTGTACACGCGATGTTGGCTAGTCTAGGTTAACCAGAGAGTACTAGCGCTTTTTGCTTGACAAGTTTATGTTTGCTGATGTAGGGTGCAATTATGAATACTCACGAACTGCTAAAAGAGCATGGATACTCTACTCGCACTGTAGATAACTATGGTGAAGTAGCACGTGCTGCTGCACTCTTGGCACGGCAGGGATTAGATGAAAACGAAATTATGCACCAAATAGAGCGCAAATATCCCCGTCGAAAGTTGTTAGAGCTGGCTAGTAGCCCTGGAGACTTTGCTATTTTTGGCACGCTAGGTGTTCATTTTGGATATGATGTAGTGCAGCAAATGAGCATAGCCGCGCGGTTGCCCGTATATGCTGGAGGGGCACTCATGCCTGATGCTCATAAAGGGTATGCTCTTCCTATTGGCGGCGTTGTTGCTTTGCACGAAGCCGTATCTCCTTACGGGGTTGGTGTAGACATTGCTTGCCGAATGGCGATGACTATTTTTCCCCACTTGTCTCCCGAAGAGTTAAGGCAAAACAAGCAGACGTTCCTGGAAGACTTGAAAGCAGTCACTCGTTTCGGGTTTAACGACTTTAGCGATTCTCCTCGTAAACACCCCGTGATGGATGATCCTAGGTGGCATGAAAAGAGACTACCTCTAAAGGGTTACTATGACAAGGCTATTAAGCAGTTAGGTAGTTCAGGGGGTGGTAATCATTTTGCTGATATAGTCGAGGGTATTGTTGTTAAGGAAGTGGATTGGTTGCCACTACCTGTAGGTTCACGGTTTACTGCATTATTAACTCATAGCGGCAGCCGTGGTGTTGGGGCTCGTATGGCGGAACACTACAGTAAGCTTGCAGCTAAAGAAACGGCGCTAATTAGTCGTGGAATTCCGAAGGAGTATGCGTGGTTAAACACTAATACTGATCAGGGACGAGAGTACCTGCGAGTAATGGAATTGATGGGCTTGTACGCTCAGGCTAATCATCATTTGATCCATGCACATTTTATCCGTCGCACTGGTTTAGTGCCTCTTTGGATGCCTAGCAGTAGAGCTACAAAGGTTGATTTGCCTCATGTAACACAACCTTTTACGCTTATAGAAAACCACCATAACTATGCCTGGGTACAGGCTGATGGCAGCGTGGTTCACCGCAAGGGTGCAACACCTGCGTCGAGGGGTACACCTGGCTTAATCCCTGGCTCGTCAGGAACCCCGTCGTACCTTGTCACTGGTCTTGGCAATCTTGATAGCCTGGAGTCTTCGAGTCATGGTGCTGGCCGTCCTTACAGCCGTTCAGAGGCTAAGAAGCGGTTCAATCCTAAAGCATTTCAAGAGCATATGAAGCGTGAGGGTATTTTGTTTAGTGGTGTAGCACCTGATGAAGCGTTTAGCGCATACAAAGACATTCATGAAGTAATTGGTGTCCAAGAAGGTGTGTTAGTAGACATAGTTGCAGAAATGCGTCCAGTAGTAGTGCGAATGGGAGGTCAGTCCGACGATGGGGACTAACCTAGTGATCGGGCTTAGACTCATGTATGTTGTAGGTGGCGCTATAGGGAACTAACCCTGTGATAGGCACTAAGGAGGAATATGAAAAAGTATGAGATAATCTATGCAGACCCGCCGTGGTATTACTACGGTAATCCAAACAAACCACAAGCAGCGGGAAAACATTACAACCTAATGACGACTCAAGAGATAGCTGCACTCCCCGTACAAACCATCGCAGCAAAACCTTCAGTAGTGTTGGTTTGGTCTACTGCTTCTAAGATAAAAGACGCCATTACAGTAATAGAATCTTGGGGTTTTTATTTTAGGGGAGTACATCAAGTTTGGGTTAAAACAACCAAAGCAGGGAAGATCATTCATGGACAAGGCGTTAGGCCAAGCGCAATCAAGCCAACCGCAGAGTATTTACTTTGGGGAGCTACGTCTAAGCAGGGAAGACCTTTACCTATTCTTTCAGAGAAGCTGCCACACGTTGTGTTAAGTAGCCGTCCTGGTGGAATTCATAGTAAGAAGCCAGCTATTTTTAGAGACATGATAAGTGAACTGTGGGGAGATTGGAGACCTCGTATTGAGTTATTTGCACGAGAAAAGGCTGAAGGTTGGGATGCTTGGGGAGATGAGCTTGAAGATTCTAATTCTCCCTTTGACACTCTAGATTAGAGTTCTAGAACAAAGATAGCGATTGGAGGATATTAGTGAATACGAGTACAGTAGCAGTAAGGGCACGAAGAAACGTATCTACAGAAGGTTTAGACGACTATCCGACTCCACCTGATGCCACTAATGCGTTGCTTGACTGGCTAGATAGACATGGGTACGACTTGCCAAGTTCAACAGTATTTGAGCCCGCCGCTGGACGCGGGTATATGGCAGATGTTTTGAGCAAACGTTTCAAGAGTGTTACTACAATGGACGTTCACGATTACGGATATCCATTGGACTACGTAGGAGATTTTACTAGCGGGATTTTTGTACCGAAAGCTGATTGGGTTATCACAAATCCACCCTTCAAACTACTGGAGCGCTTTGCTCTAACAGCATTAGAGCACTATGACAAAGTAGCTTTTCTTGCTAGGTTACAGATCTTAGAAGGGCAACAGCGATACAAAAATTTGTGGTCTGTATATCCACCCTTCCGTGTTCTAATTTTCATAAATCGAGTGGCTATGGTTCAGGGTGGTTTAGCAGGGAAAAAGTACTCATCAGCCGTAGCATATGCTTGGTATATCTGGGATAAGAACCAATCAGATGGTAATAAAATTGAGTGGATTTGGTACAAGAAGTGAAGAGAAGCCGCTAGTTACGGCTTGATATATCTAGCCTCCTATGATATACTTCAATAGGAGGCTAGATAGCATGAAAGATAAGATTAAAGATACCTTAATTAGTTCAGAGCTTAAGTCACTTGTAGAATCTCCTATCATGGAGGTTCGTGACGTTTCGATTGAGTACAATCAGGCTGTCTTTGGTCTTGTGTCAAAGTTTCTGTCTTGGCTTGAAGAATCTGAGTACCCTCTAGCGAAGTTAGTTTCTTTCGTGTTAGCGTTAGCTCCTATGATGGTCTTTGCAGATGATGACCGTCTTCTTACACTAGCGGCTAACGATACTTTGCCTGATGTCTCTATGGAGATTTACTTAGATGAGAAGCGATTAATGCTACACGCTCATTATTGGGTTACGGCTATTCCTCTAAAGCCGTCTGTAGTCCAGTTGTTTGAAGCGCTTAGCGATTACACATCGCGTCACGGGGGAAGTGTACGGGTTACTCCTATTACGGTTTCCCCGATGGATTTCTACAAAGAGCTTAGCCAGTCTTTGAAGGAGGGCTAACTAACCGTGACAGATGCCTATAGGTTTTACGACACTCTAAAAGATGTCATAAGCTCTGTAGCTTCAGGCTATTCTAGGGTATCTGTCAAGAGTTTTAAGTATGAGGATCCTGCTCAGGCTACCATAGCCTTAGAAGTCTATTTTCAAGATACCTACCTTCCATTTTTAAAACTAGACTTTAGGGTATCATCACATTCACTTCTCATAAAAGTTTATTGTCCTGGTACAAACCCCTGTCCTGCGGTTTTTTATCGGTTATTCGAGAGGATTCAAAATAGTTTTGACGAAACTTTTCTAGACTATCTTGAATCCTCTCAGGTTGTTGTTAGCTATAACTCTTCTCACAATCTTTGGAATGAAGCTTCCGCAGCTCTCTCGATTTTATTAGACTATCAGGATGTAAACATTACTCAAACTCTTATTAACTGGATTGAAAGTATTTTCCATACGCTTGAGTTTCAATCTATTGTCTTAGCTGCACCTACAAAAAGGTGGACAGATTTAGCAGATTCTCATTTTTTGTCCCGTTTGGATCCAATAGGGATTTCTCTACCTAGTTTTCATTGCTATACGCGAAAGGTTGATAAGACTGATAGCCTTCTTGAGGCTGTCTTTACCTTAGAGCGCTATTCTACTATGAGTAGAAGTGTCGTATCTTTTGGTCTCCAACTGGACACTAAGCAGGTTATAGACAATTCACGGGGGTTTTCTTGGGAACGTAAAACGATGAAGATAGTTCCTACTTCTCGAAGGAGATACTACAAGGCAGAGTTACCGCTGGTAGAGGCATATGAGTTTACACTCTCTGTAGAGCTTTCTAGTTCTAGCTTTATGACAGCCTGCCGTAAAATATCCCAGTCTTTTCGAGTTTTAAGCGACGTTGCCACGGATGCTGTTCTACCTGAGTGTCACAATAGCGCTCGCTTTAGGTCTACCCTTTTTAAGACAGCGTATATCCTAGTCCCAAAACGCCCCAATAAGCCAGGCTCGGGTTATACTTTCTTAGGGACACACCACATTTCGTACAGTGCTTTAGAAGATGCTATTCAAGATGTAGCGGCTATTCACGTTGCGGATAACGGTCAATATTATTTTCTGGACAAAGAAACTTCTAAAACATTAACACTAACTATACCTGAGTTTTCCATACCAGGACTTAAAAAGGAACACCAGCGCTGGCTAAACACTTTAGCCTCACGTATTTGCCCCTTGTTGGAGAACAAGTGATGAAACCGATTATAGACCGCTTTGAAGCTCTGCGTTATCTCGCTAGAGAGTTTGGGGTGATAGCGGCTAAGCGGGAGATCGGGCTATTCTTAAATGAATCAGAACTGATAGCTCGATGGAACTTAGGGGGAATTACTACTCTTCCTATCAGAATCAGTTGGCAATCGAGTTCTATGTTGTCTTTCGATGTAAATGAGCCAGGTAGAGCTGGAGTGTCTAATAGTTATCAGGAATTGTTTGTTTCACACCAATTGGCTAATGATCTATTAGCGTCTCTAAGGCAAGAAGCTTTGCCTGTATCTAAAGTGTCCGTTTCATTTTTTAGGACTATGTTATTTATAAATCAGACTGATGACTATGCTACCCTAGAGCGTATATTAGCCGCTTTAGAGAGATGGTTAGATACTCCATCAGTAATTGCTCTAGCAGGTGCTACGCAGGGGTGGAATACATACTTAGATAGCCGTTTTATTCCTGCCAAAAGCTATTTGAGATTACCATATCTCATCCAAAACTGCTTGATTAAGAGAACAAGTAAAGCTAATAGCAGATATGTCTCCTTTGAGGGTTCTATCCGCCAAAGAATCAACGGGGATACAGATGACTGGAAAATTCCCTTACGATTTAGCTTGTCAAAACAAGACTACGATCCCCTTACTGGCAGTCAAGTTATACATTTTACTCTTCAACACACACATTTCAAGAAAGGAAGCCTAGCCGGGCTAAAACTAGTTTATCCTTACAAAAATATCGAGGCTATTGTACAAACAAAAAGCCCTAATTCTGCGGTGTATGCTTTTTGTAATAGCTTGATAGGACACTTTCAATCAGGGTATAATAATACAACATTTTCTGAGATAGTTGAAAGTAACCAAAACCCTTTGTACATCTTCTTTCCTAATAAGAACACTGCTTGCCTCTCTACTTACAAATATTCTTGTACTCCTGTTCCTAAACCTGTTCAACTTGTTGCGCTAGAGGTCGTTTCTTCTGTGCCTTGCACTAGCATCGAGTGGTTTGGAGATACACTTATGTTTTACAATAATGATCCTACTCGTTATGCTTGTAAACCGTCTAAGATGCCGAAAGGACGAAAGACATTTTCTTGGACTAGAGAAATTAACAGCGTGTTACAAGCCGCTTTTCATCTTGACAAGCTAGAGACACTATCGTAGAATGTTATTGTGAATGATGTTCTTAGTGTAGTTAAAGATCTAATAGAAGATGATGTAACTTCTTTAGGTTTTAGCGTGCAGCTATACCTAGGAAAGTTAATCATTATATTCAGTTCTTCCCGCTCTACAAAAAACATAGCAGAGCGGCTATTGATTGAAGCAGACGAAAAAAGTAATACCTGGAAAATATTATTCTATCCTCAGTCTCTCAACGGCTATACGGGAGGCGGTGCCCAAATGCCTGAGCTTTTTATACGTTTAGCTAAAGACTTAGAGGCATTTAGTAAGTTTTACGCTATCTCGTCTTACGTAGATCCAGTCAGAGTTGCAGGTGTTACTATTAAAATTCGTCGTCTTACAGACAGTAAACTTGCTCAATTACTTTTATATTTTCTGTATAACAGTCGTGCTGTTCAAGAACTGAGTAGAGTTATCAAATCAGGCGGGGATTGGACGGACTATCAAGATGCTAAGCTCCTGTCCGGAAACCTGTTAGTTAATTCGGGTAGAGAAACTTTTGAAATTGTAAAGAAAACTGTTAATCTGGCTGACCTTTATTTTCAAATTAAGATGACAACTCCTATAATGCGGGCTGATACTGAAATTACTGCTACACGTAAGCATGATACCTTATCTATAGTTTCCTTTAGAATAAAAAGAGCAACTATGACGCATAAAACTCTAGCTGAGCCTAGTGAGACAGACTCCATTGTTTGGCCGGATATTACTATAAGAGATTCTGTTGAGCACACTAAACGAAGGAAAAACATGGTGCGTGTTATTTATTGGCATTGGCAACATCATTATAGAGAATTTATTGAACCTGCTATACTCAATACAACGAACAACGGCATAGTCTGGTTAAACCAGTATCAACATAGAATTAAAGCCTTGAAAAACGTCAACCAACTAGTTAGTCGTCTTCCCGACACTCTTGTATTAACAAGTAAGAGAGGTTATCCTGTACTAGCTTTCAAGGATTTATTTGACTATACTAAAAGCCAACTTGACACTAAAAAGGATTTTTTAGATAGAATATATTGGTGGCATTCTGAGATTTACAATCTGTTAGATGACTATGTTGTGGAGGGTTGACGTGTTAGATAAAGACACTATTCTTGACATTCTCGAAATGGAGCTGGAAAGTTCTTTATCGTCTATAGGTATTCAGATTACTAAAACTGCACGCGATTCTCTACAGTTAAATCTTGGAAAACTACGTGGTACTGCTGACCCTTTTCTTGTCTTAGAGTTCCAAGCACATCAAAATAGGATAGAAATTTTTGGTTCTTGTAAAAGCGTATCCAAGTGGAATTACTATTCACCATTTGCAGTTTGTCTCTGGCTTTTACGTAGTCTTATAGATAGTTCCAAAACTATTGAACTGTCTAGTTATGATAAGGGACGGTCTTTCAAGTTAACACTAATGATCCAAGACTACCAGCAGGCTGGAGAAGTTGCTGCACGGTTAGCTGGCTTTCTATCAATTAATCCTGCTATAGTTGACTTAAGCCGTAGTGGGTCTGCCAATATTTCTTGGAGCTTAGCTAAGGATTTTAAGTACCTATCAACAGGTGACTTATTAGAATCTCTTTTATCAAAGCAAATCCTTGTTGAGAATAAGATTTTGGACAAAAGTCTTATGGATAAAAGTACTTATCGTTTTCAAATAGAAACATCTTTCAAGATAATGTTAACACCGTTTTTCAGAAGCCCAAAAGTCCGATCTAAAATTAAGAGTGAGTTGTCTATTACAGGATCCGGTAAGGACAACTTTAAGGGGTCTGTTACTATAAAAGATCTAGTCCTAGACATTCATGCTCATGGAGGCTCTTATAAAGGATCTTTAGTAGTCCCTCTTAATCTAAGGGATACAATACCTTCTGAATACTTTACTAGCAGCAATCCCTGTGTTTCGATTATTTTAGATAGCATAGCTCGCCTTCATCAGACGTTAGATTTTAACTCTCAAGATCCTCCTCAAATGGATATTCAAAACTACAAAATAACTTTAATACTTAATGGTATGGTGCATGTTGACCCCATAGGAAATGCGACTATAGAAACAGATGTAGCTAGACAGCTAGCAGCAGATACTAACTCAATCAACGTTCCACTACCTGATGGTACATACATCTTTTATAGCAAGGAACTTGTTAACGCTTATAGACTTTCTTTCATACCTGAGATTATTAACTTCGAGGACAGACTAATAGAAAGTTTAATTACTCTCAATAAGTGGGAAACAAGGTTTTATAAGCAACTAGCAGAGTTAGACTGGGAGCTACCTTTTAGTGACTAGCTGTCTGTCGTTGAGGTTTGTAGTATAGGCGGTGTAGCCAACTTTAGTTGTTATAATCTTAACGGAGGTCCTAGGTATCATGAGTCAAGCTAAGAAGTTGGTAGACCAGTTAACTAACATTGGTTTACCTATTAAGGAATCTTCGTCTGAACTTAGTGATATTGAAAGCTTTAAGTCTTTAGCAAGCCTCTTAAAGCTACAAGTATCAAACCCTGATGGCTACCTAGTTGCAAGCATTTCTGATTACAATGCGGATCCGCATGATCCCGTTCCCTTATTAATCATAGGGGAATTTGGTCATAAAGACTATCATATATATTTTCCTGTTGGTCTTTTGAGCAGAGCAGAATTAGATGCTTTGCAAGAGCGTATTAAAAATCAAGGTTCTCTGAGCTATCCTAATTTTTTGCCTTCTCACATTTCTGATAATAATTTAGTTGATATAACTCTTTGGAATAAAACTCATCCTGACGACTTACTAACAATTATAGCTCCTTTTCTAACTAAAGCTATTAAAAGGTATAGAGCTTTTGTTAAAGTAGCTAAGATGGTTGAAAAAGCTCTACAAAAACAAGTAAAACTTCCTAAAACGCTTCGTTTTTATGTCAGGGCTAGTGTCACGTTTACCCTTTTCATACACGTAAAACTTGCAAACTCAAGTAGTGATGATATACCTTTTTCATTTACAGTTAGCGTAGATAAACGTCAACCCCCTAAGTTTGACTTGATGCTATTTTATAATAATGATTATAGAGTTAATCAGTTTAGAGACATATTTCCTAAACTCTATGATAGCAATGGTAGACTACTCAAAAAGACTTGTGGTAAGATTTCGGGAGCGCAATTTTCCAGTATCATTGTTAATTTTATAGAGGTTCTAGTTGCAGAAGTCCAGTTGAATGACTTTAATGCAGAGCAGTTAGTAAAACTGGTTGCATGTTTCTTAGATCGGGAGTTATCATGAAACTAGCTTCTAGGTTACAGTCTCTTACGGAAGAATTAACCTTAGCTAAAGTTAACAAAATATTAAGCAGTTATAAACCGCTAAGTGCATATCTTACTTCGGCTGGTCGGGTTGATATTAGAATTCATCCTACAGCGGAATTTACTGTATTCTCTTACTTTATTGATGAAGATACGGGAGTTGTTAAGCTTACGTTTCCTTGCTATCTGTATAGCCCGAAAGAGACAAAGGTATTGCAGTCTCTACTAAAGAGTTACGTTTCAGACAGCAAACTAGATAAAGACTTGAGTAAAGTCGCAAGTAGGTCTTTGGTCTGGTTAGTGGAGCTTGTGCAGGGTGTTTTAGTTGAGGACGCCTTAGAAATTATTCTTCCATATATTACTAAGGTTGCTCGTAAGCTTGATAATGTTACTCTTCTTGATCAGACTCTTTTAAAAGTTACAACTGAGCGCATGAAGTATGACTCTGAACTTTCTAATAAATATCGTCCCGCTCAGACTAGTTTAGTAGTTCCTAGTCCCGAATTGCAAGCATTATCGCCGCTAGTACTAATCTACAACGAATCTGTGCGTAGAGTCTGTTGTAGTTATATAGCAGTTCCCGCTCGCCCTAAGCCTAACTCAGGATATATTAGAGCCTACTACAGAGGATCCGGTAATGCCCCCACTTCTAGTAGGCTTTTCTACAGTCTAAGCGAACTAGAACTAATACGTACTGAGTCTGGCCTAAAAAAGGTGTTTCCTTTTGTTAGCAACGTCTATCCTCGTGCAGGACACAAATTAATGAGGACTTTTGGAAAAGATGATTGTGTTTATTCTTACGATGAGCACAACTATTACGTAGTAGACTTTTCTAGTGAGGTTTCGTTTAGATCGGTTATTGATATTTTGATTTATCTGTTGCTACCTGACAGCGTTAGGGATAAACGATTTTGATTAGGCAACTAACCCCTATGGAGGCTAAGATGAGGTTTTAGTATATATCTAGCGAGGATCTGTTATGAAACTAACTTCTAGACTTCAGGTTATCACGGAGTCAGTGACTATGAATAGAGTTCTTAAGATAATCTCTAAGTTTAAGTTTCTTGGGGCAGCTTACACTAGCTCAGGTTGGTTTGACTTAAGGATTTCTTCTTACCCCGAATTTACGTTACTTTCATTCTTTGTTGATGATAATACGGGGGTCGTTAGTTTTAGATTTCCTTGTTATTTATACAGCCAAAAAGAAACAAATATGTTATATTCGTTGTTGAAAAGTTATAGTTCAGTTAGTAAGCTAGATACTGATAAAAACAAAGTTGCAGTTAAAAGTCTCGTTTGGTTTGTCAAGTTTATGCCAGGTGTTCTATTAGAAGATGTTATAGAAGTTATATCTTCTATTATTGCTAGGAAGACCCGGGAGTTACGTGCCGCTATTAGGCTTGGTCAAGTCCTTTCAAAAGAGACGACTGAGCATTTGAAACATAATGATGATCTTTTTGACAAATACCATCCTTATCGTGGCAACCTAATAATTCCTAGCCCTAGACTGCAAAGGCTATCTCCCAACGTGGCAATTTACTCTAAAACTTTTAACGCTTCTTGTTGTAACTATCTAGCTGTTCCTGCTCAGCCTACATCCAACTCGGGATATATTAGAACATACTTTGGTTTATCGGCAGGCACTAATTCTGCTGGCAGACTTTTTTATAATGCAACTGATTTAGAGTTAAAACATGTTGAAGCAGCTTTGCGGAAAACATTTTCCTTTGTTAGTAGAGTTTATACTTTAACAAGGTTTAACTTGGTGAGGACTTTCGGAAAAAGCAACTGTACTTATCTTTACTCTGACAGTGTTTATTATGTTATAGATTTTTCTGAGGAAATCTCACCTAGATCTGTTGTTGATGTTCACACCTACTTAATGCTACCTAAAGATGCTAGAGACAAATACACCCGGTCAAATACCGGCTAAGCCTGCTACCTTGGAGGCTAGAATGACATTGACTGAACGCTTACGAGCCTTAAACGAAAATGACGAATATTATCGTCTTGCAAAAGACTATAACTTGTTTATGTTAGTTGATAGTAAGGCAAACGCTTTTGTGTACTCCTTAAAGAAAAAGCGACTAGCTAGTCAGTTTTTCTACTTAGGCCCTGCTGAATCTCGACAGACGTTTAATACATTCCTGGGGTTTAAGTCTACTTGTTGGACTAACCAAGAACTAGAGAGGGTTTATAGATTACTTCAGGATTTACTAGATAAGAAGAAAGATAGTATTCGGTTTGTCCTTGATGACTATTGGCGAGTACAACTAGCTGACTGGACTTCACTTGGTGATGCTGTTGCAGTATTAGAAACCGTGTTGGCTTGGAAAATGGCTAGCTTCTCTAAAAAAGCTGAAGTTATTTCTAAAACCGCAGAGATAATAACTGCGGGTTTAAAAGAAGGGCTTGCTTCTGATCAAATACGGGTTTTGCCAGCACATCTAGAATTCACCCCAGCTCCTAACGAAAAGTCATTAGGCTTTAGATATAGCACAGAGTTACTACAGCCTAATGGGTATGGATCAGCTAGTTTTGTGTTTTATCCCGGAAAATCCGAAAATACTGTAAGTGAAGTTTGGGTTAGTGACGAGTGGATTGCTCCAAGCTCCTGGTGGTTAGGTGATATGCCCGCTTCAACTGTTAGAAAAGCCTTCAAGACGTTTACAGGCTATGACGGCGTAGAAATCCACACTGAGGCTGCATTTGAAGTTAAGTTACGATTTGGCGACCATAAAGTTTTGACACGGGATCTTGACTACACTGCGAGGATAAAATTAGTAAAAGAGCTGGCCTATGAGGAAGCTACACGTGTTTTACTAGCGCTTAGAAAAATATCCTTGAATGGAGCCTCTAACTTGTTATACCTAAAATAGAGATACAATAGATAATTAAGGAGACATTATGACTTTGCTAGAATCTTTAAAGAATATTGTTGTTGGATTGAAAGAAGCTCAAACTTCAAAGCTACTACCTAAGATCGTCGGGGACTTAGCACGGGAATTCAAGCTATTAGCAGATTTTCATCAGATTTCGGGGCTAACTTATTTTATTACTGGTAAGAGTAAGAGTTTGGTCTTTATATACGACGGGAACAGCTATGGAAATGGCTCCTTTCTTTTTCCTAGGGATCTGTTTTCTCTTAATGATTTCAAAGACTTGCGTGACCTTGTTGATATAAATCCTAGCTCCGACCTAGATGTTGACTTGCCTAATGAAGAAACAAATCGTGAATGGTTTATTGAGTTGAGTCTTAAGGATCCTAATACCTTGCCAAACGTTGTAGACCGTATTCGGGATATTCTAAAAGCGAAACTACCTGAAATAAAGAAGTTAATCCAGCAGTACACTCGTACAAAATCTCAACTTGCTTCAGCCCTAATGAAAGCACTACCTGGAAATAAAGTAGTTCCAGAATATACCGTAGAGTTTGGTCACGAGTTTCTTTACATTCACGATCCTAGTGGAAAGGCTACTTGCTGGGAACTTCATCTAGAGCCTGTAGAGGATACTAAGCCCTCCATCTTCTCACGAATGACGATAACCGCTATTTCTCATGAGGCAGTTTGTAACGAGGGTCCTATAAATAGTTTTATTGCATTAGCAGACTCCCACAAGCTGGCTAAATTAACTAAAGCTGTTCCAGCAGCTACTAATGCAGCGTTTAGCCGTACACCTGATATTGGACTAGTCATAGAGTTCAACTCCGGTGCTAAGATTAAAGACATCGTATCCGTGGTAAAATACTTAGTGGAAGGGAGCTAAGAAGTGCAAAGTGAATACTGCCACCCCAGGTTTGTCCAGCTAACAAAAGCACTAGGCTTTTTTCTATCTAATGGCGTGCATCGGTGCTACTTAAAAGATCACTTAGGCAATACCGTGCTAGCCCACAGACTTGGCGAGATTAGAGTATCACTGCATTATCTAGCATCTAGTGATTTAGAGGGGTTAAGAGAAATTGCCTTCTTTGAGGAAGCAGCTTATCCCAAAATGCTCATTTTAACGCCGAAGTCAGGGTATACTATTGAAGATATTATAGATTACTTTGAACAAGTTTTACCTACTTATGCTAAAAAATCATCTCAGGCTTATAACTGGCTCCTTTCTGTAGGAGCCAGTTTATCAAATGCGCTGGGGATTTCTTTTGAGGATTTTGAGGACCTAGAAGACACAAACTACCAGAAGGTGGGGGAGTTTGATAGCTTTCTATTTAAGGCTCGTAAGAACAACTATAAACTTAGATCAATTATTTTAGTTTTGAGTTTGTCTAGTAAGAAGGTTAGGCAGTTTTATTTAGACTTTGATTCTGGTATTACATACGAAGATGCTCTTAAACTATTTCCTGGGGGATTTGAAAGCCAAATTAAAAATAAATGTCCCTTTGTAGACTATATTCATCGTGAGGCTAAGGGTCTTGGTTATCCTAATCTAGTTACGTCTATTGTTTTTAAAGTTCCTGTAACAGTTTCTAATGTACTAGCTGCGTTAAAGGTAATCTTTGGAGATGCTAATGGATGCTGAGATAAAAAAGCTTTTAGCTACTATTTACACAGAAACCGAGAAAATTCTTGAAGAGATTTCTCCAGGATCAGAAAGAGCAGTATCTATTGACTTGTCAACCACAATAGCACGGTTCTATCCCAAGTTAATAGGAAACTCTGCGGCTGTTCTTGTACCTACTGTTAATCGTGAAGTTTATGACAAGTTATCAAAGATTGATAACACGATTAAAAAAGCATCTTATCTAAAGAGATCAAAAGGTATTTTATTTCTTACTACACTTGTCTTTGATAATGATATTTATAGAAATGCTAGTAAAAAGATCGGGATAGACCTTCTACGTAGTATGGAGCATAGCTCATCTAGCAGTGGGTTTTTAAGCTGCCTTGATATGGACTGGAAAACGTTTTCACACACTCCAGGGCTGTCTAACAAAACCTACCAATATGTTTACCTACTAACGTATTTACCGTTATATCAAGTAGGTAAACCGGTATGTCTATCTGAAACCCAGAAGAGCCTTTTGGATAAACTACTTGGAAAAGTCCCCATATGTACAGGGACTTACGGAATTCCTAATCTATATAGGCAGCTATTACTGAAGACGTTACCCCCGAAGCTATTGCAACCGGTAAGGGGCTTAGATCTATCCGGTTCTTCCAAGTGTGATGAGACTATTTTGTTCAGATATGGCGGTGCTAATTCATTTACACCAGAAGAACTAGGAACAGCAGGGCTAGATCAAGTTAATGTAAAATCCTTCAAGTTTGTTATAGACAAGCTGGTTGATCAACTATATGCAGATTCCCGCTTAGAATATGCAGCTATGTATGCTATCAAACACTCTGACCAGCTATTACATACAGTAATTAAGCCACGGTTAGACGCAGAAACAAATCTTCCAAGAGACTTTGCAAAAAAGGTAGCAGAAAAGGTTGCTAGTTTATTAATACAATCTGGACGAGATAAAAACAACATAACCATCTTAAAAGAAACCGATGGAAAGTATGACCAGCCGGGGGCTTATGGAGTGCAGTACAAAAACGGAATCGGTTGGGCTGATGGCGTTTACTATTTGCTCCGGCCAATATCCTTTCCCCAGAAAAACTACACTCACTCTCCTATGTTTCGTTTAGTTGGGCTAAAAGGTATGTCTCCTGTTATCATGGAAGCTGTAGAGAGTGATAAGACTTTTCAGTCATCGTTAGCTACTGCTGGATTAGAGTTATCTTCTCGTAGAAGCCGATACTGGAAGACGGTTGTTCAATATACATGGGTTCCTGTTCTTAAAACTAAGTCTGTAGATGTTATTGCGAAGGCTATAGCAAATAGCTTTCCAAAGCTGGAGGAACAATGAAATTGCTCGAAACCTTTAAAATGATTAAGGAATCAGAAAAGGCTACGACTCTCTATAGTGATTTACCTGCTGATTTAATTACTACTATAGAAGATAGCGCGTCAATGTGCTCTGCAATGCGTGGTAACTGGCGAAGGGCTAAGGCTAGAGAACAAAAAGCTCTTGTTAAGGCGTTGTTTCATTTTATTAGTGAGGGTAAGGGATCTATTATCTATTACTATTACGTACCGCTATCTGAGGAAACTCCTGATTATGTTCTAGCCGTCTTTGTATCGGTACGGCCTATTTCAGGAAAATTAGCAATATTTGTCACTACCTTAGAGGGTAATCACTCAGGAGATCTACGACTAGTTGCTAAAGTCTTGCCAACGTATAGACCTGGCGAGTCTAAAGTTTTACGGATTGATTCCTTTGTCGAAAGTGTTCAGTCTATACTACCTGAACTTAAAAAAGCTATTATTAATTCTTGTAAGTTAGCCCTTTCAAGTTCTACAAAGCTTAAAGAGCTTTACGGAGATTTAATAAAACAGCTTAAGGTTAATCCTACGTTGGAAATTGGTTCACGTGATCGAACCCTTTTCGATGTTAAGTCTGCTTCTCAAAAGGGTAGTAGATTGTTACTTCAGCTATCTACAGCTATCAATCCCAACGAACGCGAGAAAGGTATACCTCCTCTAAAAGCTGATTTGACTATCATACTTTCTCCTGACAGTTTCAATAAAAACTTTACTCCAAGTCCTGACAAGGACGTTAAATTTAAATACACAATCTTGCTACGGTCTGTTACAACTTTAGGAGGGGGTTTGTACAGACAGCTCATTCGACTAGAACAGCCTTTACCGCTCACCAGCGGGACGGCTATCTTTACAGGTCTTGCTCTAAAAAGTGTTGAAGAGTTTCAGACAACTGTCATATCACACGTTCTGTTTTCAGCTAAAATTAGTTTAATGAACCTCAAGTCAGACTTGTTAGGACCTGTTTATTATGGTAGTACACGCGCTAATTCTGCTAGTTCTGTTAAGATTATACTCGATGGAAATGAGCAAGAGCCAATAGGGTTTATGAGGATTTATCAAGATGTTGTAGTGCTTTCCTTTAATAATCCTCACATTGCTAAAAGCATTTTTGACTATCTAGCACAACCTTCTAAAGGTGGGCTAGATTATGTTGATCAAGACAAAGAAGGCAATGTTATTGTTTATCCTACCCCTAACGACCTCAAGAAGATTTTAGCACTTACTAAACGTAGTCCCTCACAGTATGTTGCTAAAGAAATCCGTAAGAGAATATCACAGGCAATTAGATCGCAGCTTAAAAGAAAAGTGAGCTTTATAGCGAGGTGATTAGATTTATGAAGTCTAAACTCTTAAATACTCTTATTAACTTAATGGAATCTAGTCAAGACCCTTTACAAGACTTTAAGACTTTAGCAAGAGACCTCGGCATTAAAGGCGTTAAAGTAGTTCCGGTTAACTCTAGCAAAGTTAAAGACCTTTATGCTATGGTTTATACTGATAGGTCTGGTAGTGATGTTGACCTAGCTTACTTTACTTTATCGGATCCTAATACAATATACCTTGAAATTGCTAACATCCCGAAAGAGGTTTACGAGATAAGTTCTGAAGCAGAAGGACCTCTTACAACATATCTAGGTGTAGCTAATCGTGTAGGATATCATAAGCTAGTTATGTTAACTTTAAAACCTGACAGCGTACTACCAGATTTAGCACCGTTTTTAAGTCCTGCAATTCAGCGGGCTTTGAAACGCTATCGTAAATTTGCTGCAAAGGAAATTGATATTAGAAAAACTTTGCGTAAAGTCTTACCTCCCGAGTTTAAGCTTAAGGTGGGGAACGTAACCAAGCTTTTAACTAGAATAGAGCTTTATTCTAGAGGGAGTGATTTAGAAGATACTGTTATAGATATTAAATATGATCAAAACAACCCCACCAAAGCGGTATCGGTCTCTGTTATATACTTTATCAGTTATGGAAGACACGTGTTATCAAGTATTGATCCTCGTCTTTTTAAAAAGCGGGGTGGGCTTGCAAAAGAGCTAACTCAAAAGTTTTCCTTCATACAAGGAATTTTGTGGAATAGTGCTAATAAAAGCGCCGTTATTAAGTTTACTCGCCCTATTTCACAAGAAGAACTAGATAGCTTCCTAGAGTACCTATTTAAACGTTCTCAGGAGCTTAATAATGAAACTAGTTAAACAGTTGGGTTTGCTAGAGTCTAATCACCATTCTCGTATCCCTGAATTTAAAGACTTAGCTAAGGATTTAGGCTTAAAGGTTGAGCTGTTGTCTGATGAAAGGTTAATAGCATATTTTATTAAAAGAGGAATTAAAGGTTTTAAACGCATTTCCAAATGTAAACCACCCCTATGGGGGTTGTCTGTCTAATAGGTGCTATCTTAAGTTATCTTTTACTCCTGCATTGCGTGTAAAACAGCTACAACCCCTTTTGAAGTTATTAAAGCAATAGCATAAGCTAGGAGGCTCTATGACAAATACATCACTTTTATCAAAACTCAGAGCTTTAAAAGAATCGTTATCTAACGATGAAGGCTTTACTGATCTTATAAAGAGCCTAAGACTTACACGGTATGAATACCCGCGTCCAATCACTGCCTATGGTGTTTCAAATAACTACTTTTTCTATCCCATTTTACTACATCGGACTAGTTCTTCTAAAAAGGCTGCTGAACCTAATAGGGAAATCAGAATTAACTCAGAAGTATTATCCGTAATAAACAAGAAAGAACTAGAAGAAGTGGTTACTCCAACTGGACACCTCTATGATGATCCAATACAAGATAATATTAAATACCAAACTTATGAGTTAAAACCTGGCTATTTGTTTAGTGACCTAGCCGCCGTATTACAGATTGCAGTTTTCTTTGCAAAGCGGCGAGTTTCACACCTTACTACTATACTTCACGAAGCACAGGAAGCAGTTCCTACTGGCGTTATAGTAGAACTGCGTCCGTGGGCTGGTAAAAACACTTACGTACTAATTCTAAGAGATGTCAGTCATGTTGTATCTTATGTCTTTGTAGAGTTAGAATTACATGGAATTAAGGAAGCTTGGCTAGACGCACCGCGTGGTAAGCCTGTTGAGAATCAACCTGTTAAGTTGAACCTAAGCAAGCGCGACGTGAAAAGCCTTGAAAAGATCTTGCCAGGATTAGCAATCTCATTGACAACTAGGGGAAACTCCGTTGGTCTTTCTTTCAACCCGTCTCTCCCTGTAAACCAGTTTGGCCGCCTTGTTCGCTATTTAGTGGAGGCAAAATGAAACTAACTAGACAGTTAGATACCTTGTTAAGAGAGGTCCACAATAGTTACCAAGAGCTAATTAACCTAGCACAAGACGTTGGCGGTACTGTAAAGAAAATAGTGCCCAAGGTCTATTCTATAGATATTAAGGTGTATGGTAGTATCCATTGGCCCCTCTTATACTATACTGAACATGATCCGTCCATCTTTTATCTACCTTTAGGATTAATAGCACCCTCTTGTTTATTTGACTATGCCGAAGCGTTACCTAATACTAACTCAGGCTATTCAGTCGTTCCTGGAGCAGGGTTGGGGGGTCAAAAGTTCAAGCTAAAATCAGATACCGTTTTGCTTGACATATCTCCATGCTTGTGGGAGATAAAACAGCAGCTAGCTAATCGTTATAAAAATGCCTCTGAGATGTCACTAGTGTGATATACTAGTGTTGATGGCTAGTCAAGATCTATTTACAACACTAGCTGAAAGTCTTGGACTGCGGGTAGACGACCAGTTATCTTATCCTACTGCGGTCTATGATTTTGAACTTAACCCATCTCAACCCACTAGAGTTTTGTGTGCTTCTCCTGTTCCTAATGCGCCTGTTATTTATGTTTCTCCTCACATAAACTTGCCAAAAGAAATTAGACAAATTGCTTATATATCCCAAAAAGTTTTGATAGACGGTGAAAAAGCGATTCCTTGTGTTGTACTGTCTATGTTACATGGATATGTCATTACAGACCTATCGGCTTTTCTTGCACAACCTGTAGCAGTGTATATTAAACAGATCAAGAAAAGACTTTTCATACAAAAAAGGCTTCGAGACTTTTTTGTACCATATGAGTTACAGAAGGCAAAGCTTAACATAACAACAGCAACTACAGTCAATACGTTGGGTACAAAAGAAGATATGATTGACCTAACTTTATCTATACAAAATCCACAGCCTGTAACTTTACGGGTTGACCTTTTTGGTAGCTTTTTCAAAGGAGTTTCGAGAGTACAAGAAATTCGATTGTGGTTAGAACTTCCTTTTCATCTTGACTTGTCTGATGAAACTAGTGCTGCTGTTCAATTCTTTAAAAAGGTTCAGTTTATCATTCCTAATAACTTAGAGAGTGAGTACCCCCAAATAATGGATGCTTACTCGTTTGACTCTAACTCGGGGGTTAGGATCAAATTTAAACAGCTAGTAAGTCTGGATTTTGCTTTAGAAGTCCTAGACCGAGTTTTACCTAACCGGGGGTTATTGTGATCTTCCTGCCTGCAAGACGTGCTAGAACTGCTAGTCAATCAGCGATAACTTTTCCTATGGACTCTAATATTTCTGAAGGTACTGCTACCTTAGCTAAGTTGTTGGGGCTAGGAGTCAAGCGCTTAAGAAACCCCTTCAGGAATGAGATGGTTGAAGAGACTATTGGTTTTCAAGTATTAGACGAGTTTATTATCATAATAACACCTATCACTTCTGAAAATCCTGTAGAAGCTCGATTTTTGTATAGAGGGTATGGAATAAAACTTCCTAAAACTATTAAGGAAATTGCTGATGTTTCAGAAATTTCTCCTTACTACTATGATATTAAGCTTCATCGAGATGTCTTGCTAGAAGATTTAGCTCTTCTATTAGAAGCTCCCATAACAAGGCTTAAAGAGTTAGTTCTAAAGATGGTACAATCTTGCCTCAACATTTCGCGTGGATTAACCGATAGGCTATTTTTAGACTATGAAATACGCTGCCTACCTGCGGGGAGAAACATCATGCGAATTATCCTGTCTAAAAAAGATGTCTCATTTCTATTTTTAGACTTATCTTATACACGTAATGCTGCAAGAGTTCATCAACTAGGAGTTGTACCTAGTCTAGACGCTACAATGTCCTTACCTGAAGAGCCCCGTAAGTTTTTTGAATCGGTCTCACAAATAGTAAAATCTAGCTCATTATGGAAGGATGTATTTTTTGATAACACGTCTTTACGAGTATTAATTCCACTTGAAGCCTCTTTAGAAGATATTATATCTCTTATGGTAAGTGTAGCTGATGAGGCTACACATCACTTGTCTAAAGTTAAGAATAGTAAAAGTATGACAAGCAATTTTGGTCGTTGGCTCAGAGTCTTGGGTCAACGTGTTCATTATTACTCTACTTCACTTAAAATTCGTTAAATATAGCTACACCGAGGATCCTAATATGAAACTGATAGAAAAACTTTCTCTTTATGAGGGAGCAACATCTGAAAAGCCTGGGTTACAGTTTTTGGAAACGTTAGCTAGTGACTTGAACTTAAAGATTGTTAAAGATAGACAAAACTATAACCTAGAGTTATCAGTAAAAAGTTGGACATCTTCACCTATTGCTTATTCCCCGAAAAGTGCATTAGTAAAAAGAGCGAGTGAAGTTAGTACGGGAATTATCCTTGATAGGGAATTTACTACAGTACTTAACAAAACTGGCTTACGATCTAAGCTGGTTGGTTATGATATTGTTATTGACGGTGTTAACTATAAACGACTCACTTTAGTCCAGCAAGACCCCAACATACCTATTATGAGTGTTTTACCTGTTTTTGAGAAAGCTTTATTAACTTATTTGAAGGGAGCTGTTATTTACTATCGAGGTCTTTCTGATTTAAACCGCGAACTACAAAATCGTTTGGCTTCTATGCTTCAAATAGATGTTGTGGACCCTCCTGAATCAATATTAAGCTATTTTATTAACGCTAAGATACAAAACACTAAAGATCCTTATACAAGTATTCGTCTTACAAGGGTTGTTGATAAAAGAATTACTAATTATCCTATTCTGTTTACAGGACTTCTTGTAGATCCTCCTATAGGACTATTTTCCTCTAGCAACAGTAAAAAGTTTGCTGTTTCCAAGAACTTCTTTATTAGAGGACGAAAAGCAAGAAAAATGTTAATGGAAAAGTATCCAGGTATTTTCCCTCTCTGGCTTAATGCTAAAAAGCCTTATCCAGGCGAGGGGTCTATAAGGTTCAAAGAGAGCTTACCACTAGACAAAGCCTTGGACATATTAGAGTTTATGATTAGATACACTATCAAAGAGCGCGAGGCTCGTAAAGCAAGGGAACCTAAGTATTAGTATTTAGGTGGTGAACTCTGTGAAGCTACTATCTAAGCTACAACAAGTGCAGCGGCTTGACGAAGGCACAGAAAAAGGAGCAATCAGACCACAAGTGCCTATAGAAATAGATGATGCCGTTTCTGATACCCTCTCTGCCTGCTTCAGACACATCACGCCCTGGGAACTTCTAAGCCAATCAGAGATAGATGTTTTGTATCAGCATAACACGTCAGCTAGGTCCCTATCTAGAGCTAACTATGTGTTTTTGAAGGTTGGTGTAGCAAAAATTCGCAGTATTTTTGTTGGATTAGCTGTAGTTGTTCAAGTTCCTAGAGGTCAAACTTTGCAGCAAGACTCGAAAAACAAGCCTTTACTATTTCAACTAGCTGTTTACGAGTCTGATCCTCCAACAAAGACGATAAGCCAATTTGAACTTAAAAAGATTTCTAGTGCCTTAAATACTGGATTTCTAATATATCCTTATACTTTTGACGGGGTTAGAGAAGCAGCACAAGCACTGAGGAAAAAGATCGTGTACCTATGTAAAACTCAACTATCAGCTAAAGCTGATCTTGAACAGGTAATAAAACCTTTATTACCCTTAGACGGGATTGTTCGCCGTAACCAAAAGAAACGAATTTACGTAGATATTCCTTACACCTTATCTCGTAAAGTTAGATGGCTACCCTTGAACACCGTTGAAATCCCGCTGACGGCATATGTTCCTAGTAGTAAACCGGTTAATGCCCTTATTAAACTTTCTAGATCTCAAAGCCCTGGGTCTAGCGCAGCTTGGCTTAAAACCGAAGTAGCTTGTAGTGAAATACCACTGGCCTACCACCGTTCGGTTATCTTTGATCCTCCTATGTCCTTTTTAACTTATAAACGCCGTAGGGTAGGCAGCGCTCAAGACTATGTTGACTTTCTTAAAGACTCTAGTAGAGACTTTATTGGTAAGCTAAGTGCTTTTGTTGGTTATGGGGATACAGGGTCAGAGTTTGAGTTAAAGTTTGGGCTATCGAAACCTGACTTGATACTTAGCGGAATTGTTGATACTGGCATAGTTGTTATTGATACCATTTCTGAATCAATCTATGACCAATTATTAAAATATTTAGATAAACTAGGACTGCCTTATCAAGTTGGTCCTAACAAGAAGATAACCCTGTTTCCCATAAAAGAGGATTTTAAGATACTGAAAAGTAATGATAATACAACAACGCTTAATAAAATTGTCCTTCGCAGGCTCCGTGAATCTGTAGCGGTATTGTTAAAGAATTTCAACATTAAGTTAGAGTTTTATTAATGGAGGAAGCTATTATGAAATTGTTAGACGCTTTAAGTCAACTGTCGGAAGCGAAAATTATTAAAGATTTAGAAGCACAGAAGGTTCCAGAAGATATAGTCGAAGCTATAACTGACTTAGTTTCTTATTGTTCAAATACGGTGCGCCCCTGGGTTGCCCTCACTAAAGCTGAGGCTAAGATTTTTGAAAAAGGTTTTTATCCTGACTTTCCTAAATACTATAATTACTACTTTCTGCAAGGTATAACTAAAAAGGGTCTTTCAATCGGAGCTTTTATTCTATCTGTACCTGCTACGGAGTCTATAGTGTACCCTCTCGGTATTTCACCAGACAAAATCGATTCACAGAACTATATAGCAGAGGTTATTTTTGTTGCTTGGGAAACTGCTTCACCACACGGAACAGACCTAAAAGTCGAACTTGAACAAGCTAACAAGGCTAGAGAGCACCATAGCTTAGAAGTGCAATATAAATTACTCGTTAAGCTTCGTAAGGATGGTCGAGAGGTTTGGATTAAAGATCTTAATAAAAAACTAGTTCAGTTTTGCCGAAAAGAAGTCTCTCGTCAAGAGTCTGATGAACAGCTTTATAATGCCGTTAGTCAGTTACTACCACTAGGGCCAATTAGGGACTCTTCAAATAAGTTTACTTACACCGTAACCAAACCAATAACACCCACTCCCGGCAGAAGTGTATTAGCTACAGTACAAGCAGATCTTCCTTTGGTCGGAAATCAACTGTTTAAAGCCAAAATTTCTAAGTTAGAGGACCAAGGAGATTCAGGGATTTCCATAGAGCTATTTGTGGACAGCGTTACTCTAAAAGCATTAGATCGGGCTAAAATGAACCCCGTTACTTTCAAGCCTGCTTTGTCTCTAGGTGTTAATAAAATGATTTTACCTGAAAGCGACCTAGAAGGATACATTAAGGACGGTGTTTCTACGTCTATTCAAGCCTTTGTCTATGCTTTGGGATATGATAATGCTGAAAAGCCTTTTTATGTTAATGGTAGCCTCTATCCACTAGGAACTTACCTTAACGGGGGTATTTCACTTAAAGCAGAGGCTATAAAAATAGCTAACGAAAGCCTAGAAGATTCTATAAAGTCCTTTAAAGCAATCTTGGATAAGTCTCGCACGCCTTATGTTCTTGGCTCTGATAATGAGTTTTGTATTTGCGCTAGCAGAAATGATGTTAAAAAGGTCGTAAATCATTGTATTAACTCTAGTTCTACTTTATCAAATCTCTTAATGAAAAAACTTGTTCGTCTTTTGAAGAAACAACTGGGAAAGACACCAGCTATCTACGCTAAATAGGAGGTTTTATGTCCTTACTTAGACTTCTTAACAATCTACAAGAAGCTAGATTAATAGATAACCCTGAATTTCAGGGTATTCCACAAGACGTTGTAGAAGTTGTCACGTCTGTTATGTCTATCTGTGCTGATAAGATGTATTCTTGGGCTAAACCGACGAAAGCAGAGGTAAAAGCCCTTTTAACAGAATATAAAAACGCATTTGATATTTCTGCCAACTATGAGGTATATTTCTTATCAGGAATCAAGCACTTTTCTAGTGGTGATGTCGTTATAGGGTTTTTTATAGCTAAACACAAAGAAAATCCACTAGATTCTTTTATATTTTATCGAACTTGGCTAACTACCCTTGCTTATGACTATAAGAAACCTGTAGCCAGTCTACAGTCTGCGGTGCCGGGCCCCGCAATAAAACTAGTTATTGCAAGAGCAGGTAAGATTGAGATACCAGAAGAGCGTAGAAGTAAAACTATTCGTAATTGGCTTCTAAACAAGTGTAAAGGTATTTATAAAGAATATAAAGACATGACTGATATTGATTGGCATAAGCACGTCGCAGCTCTCTTACCTGCTAGTAAAACATATCAAAATGCTCGTGTAGAGCTAAAAAAGTCATCTCCTCGGGGAGAACTTTTAGACGTATTTGCTACAATTTACCCTAGTGGGTATGAGGGCTCCTTTGACATAACAATACGAATAGAACCTGATGGAACGATAAATCTTCAAGATCCTGACAAGGCCGTCAAGGTATATGCTAGTGTAATTCTTAACGAACTGCCAGTATTGTCAAGTCCCGATAAATCTATTAAAGTTGAGACTACGAAGTTACAAGCGCCAATTAAGTTATACATTAGGGGAGCAATTTCATCTATATCAAAATATAACCGGAATAACCTAAGTCCTGATGCATTAGCTAAAGAACTCATCTCTCTTGCGTTTAGTACAGCATACCGATTTATGTCAAGAGTCTTGTCCGACTGGAAAGCTGATAAAAAGATTCTGCTGTGGGATGACCTTACCAATGATTACCAAGATAGCGGTTATGTGCGTGTAGAAGGAAATACTGTGGTAGTGTCCTTCTATAAAGAAGATCTGCTAAAGAAGTTTGTAAGTGCTTTAGAGAGGCAGCGTAAGTCTTGGAGTTTCACTTATGATGAAGCTTACTCTGAGGTTATCATTAAGCCTACGTCTAAGGACTTTTTAGCTGTCTTCAAATATAGATCAAGATCTAGTTTCGACTATGACAATGTTCCTAGTGCTTTAAGGAAGCGCGTAAAACTGCTACTTAAGAAATTTATCACCAAGGGTCTAGGGATAAAAAAGGCTAAGCTAGTTCTTTATGATTAGTATAGGTTAGCGCTGTAGGAGGTGTGCTGTGGGATTGGTCAAAAAGTTTATTGATATGTTAGAAGCTAGACCTGCTAAACCTATTCCCTCAAGGTTTTTTAGTAATATGCAGGAAATAATTGACTCTTTTATGAGTGCATGTTCCTCAACTAAATCTGAGTGGTTGGAATTTACCAATAAAGATAAGCAGCTAATCTTTCAGTTTTCAAATTCGCACTACTACAACTATAGAGTCTTTTTAACTTATTCTGTGCTATCTCCCAGATCTGTTTTTGTGGTAGTGATATATGTAAAGTCAGTTTCTAAAACGAAAAACACTGTTTATGTTGTAGCTAAAACATTACCTGTAGGAGATTCTTCTTCTAAAACAGTCATTGATGCTGTCATACACTGGTTGTCAATATTAGGAATAGGAGATGGAGATTTATATAAGGTTCGCTTGGAATATACGGACAACGATAGTCAGCTACAAAAATATCTTACGAGGAGATGTAAGCAACAAGTTAGTACAAACCTTAAGCAGCGTATCTTAGATTTACAGCACTTAACTCCATTTAAGTTCTTTGTAGCATTCGATGACAAAGCGCAAAACCGTTCGGCAGTTATTACTAACATTTCAGTTAGGCACGGTCACATAGAGTTACAAGTTGAGCGGCATATTTGGCCTTCTAATATAGATCCTATAAAGCTATTGATACAGCTTTCGTGTTCAAAGCCTAATAATAAGAACCAGATCCCTTGCACAGGGATTACCACTTTACAACAGCTTCCTATAATTTTAGAAGACCCGATACTGCATTTACGCACTCCTTATACATTAGCACTAAAACCCCCTGTCACATCAGGGAGCTTCAAGCTTGACATTCCACCAGATGCCTTGATAAGTAGTGATTTCCTGCTTCCGTTTCTAGCAGAGCAGGTAAAGTTTCAAGTTAGAAAGCCAGAAGATTTTCTAAAGTTAGAGCAAGCGATTAAGCTAACTTTCCAAATAACTGACACGACTAGTTATCTTTCTCGTGGCAGGGTTGTTATTATTCCGGGGAGTGCTGGAATTAAGTTAGAATCTTCCGAAGATTTTAACAAGTTAGCAGTTTTCCTGAAAAAACAACCTTTTGATTCTTACGTCATTCGTAAAGGAGTTGTTTACATCTTACCCAACTCGCGGTTTGTTGCTAAGGTGCTAAAAGATAGCGTAGATCCTCTTAAGCAGTTACATAGGATAGTCTCTAACCTACTTAAAACATTCTATAGGTCATTAACTCCCGAAGAGTATGTTGAACTGGAGAAACTATGACGAGCTTCAAGTATCCTTGGTTGAACAAATCTAAGAGTCAGTTGCTTGAATCTAACAAGCCTACACTGCCTAGAGAACTCTCTAGCCTTATAGAAGATATGATAACAATGTGTACGACTTTTAAAGCAGGCTGGCAAAAGTTAGATAAGGCTGGTAAGATTTTTGGCATGACTGTTTTTACTGCGGAAGGTGGGGACTATTATTTATATTATGGTTTAATTCCACAGTCACAGGGATATTTAGTTGTTGGTGTCTACGTCTTGATCTATCCTTCAAATCCTGCTAGTTCTAACATAAAGGTTAGTTTTCTCTTTTCTACTTGGTGGACACGAAATGTTGACACTAAGAGCGTTCTTCTTAATGTTAGTGGAAAGTTCTCTCAAAGAATTTTTGACAGCGGAAACGTAAAAACTATTGAAATCTCCTCTGGTGTAGTTAAACAGTCGTCTTTAGCTGAGCTGAAGGCTTGGTTAGCAAATAAATGTAAAGCAATACATCGTCCTTCTAAGAAAGTTCTCGCACTAAATTCTATTATATCTAGCACTAGCTCTTTCATATCTGAGCAATTGTTTGCTAAGTCTATCGGTTACAGAAATCTTTCCCTA
>Ga0256831_1000248_pt1 | contig 28865 bp, 19 predicted proteins | sample 132544metaG_FD_189087 | JGI IMG/M metagenome (GOLD analysis project Ga0256831, IMG submission 189087) | Hydrothermal vent microbial communities from Lau Basin, Pacific Ocean - 132-544 | ecosystem: Environmental > Aquatic > Marine > Hydrothermal vents | place: Pacific Ocean: Lau Basin | collected... | reverse complement strand
GATGTAAGTCTAAGTAGGTATAATCAAAAGTATTATCTTTACTGATTATGTATTTTCGTTGCAAATTAAATTTTATTAATAACCTAAATTATATTTTTATGAATGATTCTATTTTTTGGCTAATCCCTATGGCCTCACTGTTAGCTCTGCTATTTGCCTGGATATTTTTCCGTGCTATGATGAAAAATTCGGAAGGAACTGACAAGATGAAAGAGATTGCAAAGCATGTCAGAGATGGTGCTATGGCATATCTTAATCGTCAATACAAAGTTGTTGGGATTGTATTTCTTGTTCTTGTTGTCATACTATTAGGTATGGCTTATCTGGGTATCCAAAACCCATTTGTGCCGGTTGCTTTTTTAACCGGAGGATTTTTCTCCGGTCTTTGCGGATACCTTGGGATGCGTACAGCAACCCATGCTTCGGCCCGTACAGCCCACGGAGCTTCACAATCGTTAAACAAAGGATTGAAGATAGCCTTCCGCAGTGGGGCTGTAATGGGTCTTGTGGTTGTTGGCTTTGGCCTTTTGGATATAAGTATCTGGTGGTTGATATTAAATAATTGGGTTTATACACCTGAACATATGCAGGGTGGTATGGAGTTTCTGGGACTTACCTTCGTTCATCCCGGTACAACCGACCACACTAAACTAATTGAGATTACAGCTACAATGTTAACCTTCGGTATGGGTGCATCTACTCAGGCTCTTTTCGCAAGAGTTGGGGGTGGTATATTTACAAAAGCTGCTGACGTTGGTGCCGACCTTGTTGGTAAGGTAGAAGCGGGAATACCTGAGGATGACCCAAGAAACCCTGCCACTATTGCTGATAACGTTGGTGATAACGTTGGTGATGTAGCCGGAATGGGAGCTGACCTTTACGAGTCCTATGCCGGTTCAATTTTGGCAACTGCAGCGTTGGGTGCTGCTCTGCCACTGGTTGCAGATGTTGACCCGATAAAGGCTGTTACTGCCCCGATGTTTGTCGCTGCTATGGGTATTATTCTCTCTATTTTAGGAATCTTTTTAGTGCGAACTAAAGAGTCGGCAACTCAAAAAGCTCTATTAAACGCACTTCTGTTAGGAACAGGAGGAAGCTCTGTTTTTATACTTCTTGCCGTTGCCGGAATGGCTTATGTTGATTGGATTAGCTGGGGTGTTTTTGGTTCTGTTGCAGTAGGATTAGCGGCAGGAGTAATAATTGGTCAGGGTACCGAATATTTTACCTCTGATGAGTATAGCCCTACCAAGGGTATTGCCCGACAGGCTCAACAAGGACCCGCAACTCTGATTATTGACGGACTCGCTGTTGGAATGTACTCCACATGGATTCCTGTTGTAACTATTGTTTTAGGAATAATTGGTTCTTATGGATTTGCAGGTGGCTTCTCAAATTTCTCAATGGGTGTTTACGGAATTGGATTTGCAGCTGTAGGTATGCTGTCCACTTTGGGTATTACACTTGCCACTGATGCCTTTGGCCCTATTGCCGATAATGCTGGTGGAAATGCTGAGATGGCAAATCTGCCTGAAGAGGTTAGGGAGAGAACTGATGCTTTGGATATGCTTGGTAACACAACTGCTGCTACAGGAAAAGGATTTGCAATTGGTTCGGCTGCTTTAACAGCGATGGCATTACTTTCTGCTTACATAGAAGAAGTAAGATTGTGGCTTGGACGTGTAGCAACAGATAGTGACGGATTTAAACAAATTGGGAATACCCTGTTTTATAATACAGATGTGCCAGTAGTAGAGCACGGGCAAACGGCTATAAAGCTTGCTGATGCTTCTATCCGCGACTTTGTGATGGCTTACGATTTATCGATGTTTAACCCTCTACTGTTGGGCGGTCTATTTTTTGGTTCAATGATGGCCTTTGTTTTCAGTGCAATGACAATGAAAGCTGTTGGTCGTGCTGCCGGTGCTATGGTTGATGAGGTGAGACGTCAGTTCAAATCAATCCCGGGAATTATGGATGGCTCAGGTACTCCTGATTATGCAAGATGTGTAGAGATTTCAACACGTGGTGCTCAGCGCGAGATGATTGTTCCATCATTGCTAGCAATTACAGTACCCGTTATTGTAGGTGTTGTTATGGGTGTTGCAGGTGTAGTAGGGTTGCTGGTTGGAGGTCTGGTAACAGGATTTACTTTGGCAAGTATGTTAAATAATTCAGGTGGAGCATGGGATAATGCTAAAAAATATATTGAAAAAGGAAATTTGGGAGGAAAAGGTAGTGATGTTCATAAAGCTGCTGTAATTGGGGATACCGTAGGTGATCCGCTGAAAGATACTTCAGGCCCTTCATTAAATATTCTTATTAAACTTATGACTATGGTTTCTGTTGTTATGGCAGGCCTTACAGTTGTTTATTCAATACTGTAGAAAGTTTTAATTAAAAATACCCCCCTCATTACAATTACTTGATGAGGGGGTTTTTATTTTTATGATGATTCCTGCAATTACAGACATAACTCAGGCGAGAGGGAGATATTCATAACACTCCAAATTCTTACATCTTTCGGGAGGTAATGTGGATTTAGATAGACAGAATACTCTATTTGGTACAGTATCTTGAGATATATTTAAAAGCAGAGTAATCCCCTAGGTCTCCGGCTATCTCCCAATCTTCACATGCGCTTTTTTTCATACCAATATTGAAATGTGCAATACCCCTGTTAAAATAGGCGTGTACATCACTCTTGTTGTATTCTATTGCTTTGGTGAAATCGTTAATTGCACTTAAAAAATCCTGTTTTGAGAGTTTCATCACTCCTCGCAAGGAGAAAACACCCGGTTGCGAGGGGTTAAGATAAATAGCTCTGTTAAGGTCTTCAAAAGCCAACTCCTTATTGCTTGAGTATTGAAACGAAAGTCTTGCTCTCTCATAATAGGCATCTCCATTGAGTGAGTCCATATTAATTATGTCATTAAACTCATCAAACGCCTCTCGTACATTGTTGTTTAGAGACCACTCTAGACGTGCATGTTCAACTTTTGCAGGAATAAATTTGGGGTTGAAGTTGAGGCAGCTGTCTATGCAATCAAAGGCTCTCCTTTTTTTGTCTAACTCAATAAAATGAAGACTATTAAAATAGTGCGATAGAAATCCTTCCCGGTTAAGTCTTTTGGCATACTCAATATCTTCCCGTCCACCAATATTATTATTATACCTGAATCTGGCCAAAGCCCTTAAGCAGTACAAGTTGTAAGAGTCAGGAAAATATTTCATATATTTTGCGAGTAGTCTGGCAGCTTCAATATTCCGATTGCTCAGAAGATTCAGCATCCCTTTACTTAAAGAGGGGTTCAGGTACTTATGCATATCCAAACCTGAGTTAAAATTATCAATTCTAAGATTCAGGTTCACCCATAATGAGTCGTTTAGCAGATGGGAGGAGTAAATAATATTATCCACCTTAGAATTATCACTCACATTAATACCGATTAACAGTCCTCGCTTGTTAATTACCGGAGCTCCGAAAGAGAGAGAACTCATTTTCATGGTTATTATTCCATATCGTCCGACAAAGGGGAAAGTTCTAATATCATTAATCACATCTACAGAGATTCCCTTCTCGGTATCTTCGGGGTGGCTGAAGATAAGTACTTCGTGAGTGGCTATTAAAGTCTTTCTGGATATTTGAAGGTAGGGGATATCTTTTTGCCGACGCTGTTTAACCTTAATTAGTGCCAGATTTGAGTATGGGTGAACAGAGATTATTTGTTCAACACCAAACGATTTTCCATTGCGTGTTTTAATAACAATAGAGTCGCAACTATTAAACAGGCTGGCTTTTGTAATGGCTATCCCGTCAGCACTAATAAAGAAACCTGAAGCACTGTCAAAAACCATCTGATTTTTGTACCCCTCAATAGAGAACACAGCTTTTTCAGTTTTATTAATAGTATTAATCAGGTTTTGACTAACTAAACCATGATGAAACATTACTAGTAAAACAAACAAAGTATAATATTTGGACGAGATATTCATTTATAATTTTCCTTAAAACCTCAAAGAAACAAAAAAAGCAGCAATTATGCTTCCCCTGTTTGATGAAAACAGCTTTTCAGACCATTAAGGAGTGAAAGCTATGACAGTTATGAGATGGCTTGTTGTTTAGTGAGAGAGAAATAGTATTTTGAGGTGCAGGCTTCAATGAATAGGAGTATGATTTTTGGAGGTATTACTGCAAATCAGCATATAAATTTACACCAAGAAAATTTAGCAGAGTTAAGTTCCCCACTAAAAGAGCAGTAGAACCTTTTTGGACATAAAACACGAACTTGTTTTTTTAGATAGAAGCAGCTTTAAAAAGTGGTAAAAATGTGATTTTTTGCTCCGGCAACTCTCCATATTTATCTTCTGTCAATACGTAAGCCATATTGATGTTTGAAAAGGAGCCAAGCAGGTAGTGTAGACTTTTTAAGCTGCCTGACTTTCCGCTTTTCACCTCTACTGGAATAATCTCTCCGGCTCTTTCCAATAAATAATCAACCTCTGCACTACTCCCCCGTGTCTCTCTGCTCCAGTAGAACAGGCTGCCGGATTGAGAAGCAAGAAGCTCTTGTCCGACAAATTGCTCTGCCAATTTTCCGTTGTAGAGAGCTGCAAGTTTCTGTTTTGAGATTACCTTATCCGAATAAAAACCATAAATATTAGATAATAAACCTATGTCGAGAAAAACCGTTTTGAATCTGTTGCCTTTAACGCTAATGCCAAGAGGAACTCCTGTCGGTGAGGCAGATTTAACTCTAGAATATAACAGAGCCGTTTCCAATAGCTCAAATGCTTTTTTTATTGTAGGGTTCGAATATCCTTCAGCAAGGTTTGAGTATTTTATCTGCTTCCCGGTTTTACGTGCCACGGAAGTAAGTACCATATTTAGACATCTTCTGTCCGAATGACCGGCATACTTAGAAAAGTCCTGACGGAAGGCTGTAATTAAATCTGTCTGTATATTTATAGCTTCAATAAAACTATTTTTCGTAATATATGCGAGTACACTCTCAGGCATTCCTCCGACAATAAAATAGTTGTACATTTCGTTGTTTACTATTTTTATCATGAAGTCAGATAGTTGCACAAAGGAGCTTTTTATTTTGTCAGCTAACAACTCCTTTCCAACTGCAATTAAAAATTCCTGAAATGTTAAAGGGTACATGGATAATATTTGCAGCCTTCCCACTGGAAAAGAGATGCTATGAAGAACAAACTCTAATAACGAGCCTGCAGCAATTAAATGCAATTCCGGATTCTCTTCATAAAAATAGCGCATAGCCATAATGGCCTTCGGACACTCCTGAATCTCATCAAAGAAAAGAAGATCCTGCCCCGGAATAATTCTTTTGCTCAATGCCAGTTCAAGCTCTTCCAGAATCCGGTTACTATCAAGGTTAAAGTCAAAAATTGAGTGTAAATCAGGGTTCTTCTCAAAATTTACAACGTGAATATTCCCGTCAAAGTGGGTTCTTGCAAATTCCAGTACCGAATATGTTTTCCCTACCTGCCTTGCACCCCTTATTAACAGAGGCTTCCGTAAAGAATCACTCTTCCATTCCACTAATCTGTCAGTGATAAATCTTTTCATTCGAAACATTATTATTGACAAAGATACAAACTTTCTTTAAAAAACCAAGGTAAAAACGAAAGGTAGCCTTTAAAAAATCAAGGTAAATATTAAAGGCAACCTTTAAGAAATCAAGGATGAATTTGTTGGTGAGAGTAGTGACAATCCTGTTTTGTGTGTAGCATTCTCCGGTTAAACTCTACTCTTTTATCGGGGTTAACCTTCCTGCTACATCGGGTCGACATCAATCTGAAAAATAGCAGACTTTAATTCGCTGTCTGTTTTAACCCAATCAATACCCTGTGCAATGATTGCTTTCACCCTCTTTATTGAAGCATCTTTCTCAATTTTCACAAGCAGCTTATTAAGGAAAAGGTTTTGAATACGGTTTATTGGAGGAGCCTGAGGCCCCAACACTCTGTCGCCTAACGAGCGACTCATGAAGGCTCCCAGCATTCGGGCAGCTTTGTCGCATCTCATTTTATCCCGATGCTTGATGGTAATATTTATCAGCCTGTGAAAAGGAGGATACCGGAATAGTAATCTCTCTTCGAGTTGTGTTTTGTAGCTATTTAGAAAATCATTCTTAACAACATTTTGAATTACCGGATGTTGAGGGTCGGAGGTTTGTAGAATAACCAGCCCCTGTTTCCCCTTCCTGCCGGCACGCCCACTAACCTGAGCCATCATCTGGTAGCTGCGTTCGAAGGCTCTGAAATCAGGGTAGTTGAGCATATTGTCGGCATTCAAAATTCCCACAATACTTACCGAATCAAAATCAAGCCCTTTAGTAATCATCTGCGTACCGATGAGAATTTGAATCTTTTTTTGCTCAAATTCTCCAATTATTTTTTCGTACGAATTCTTGTTACGGGTAGTGTCTAGATCCATCCTTCCAGTTACAGCAGCAGGGAATATCTGCTTAATCTCCTCCTCAATCTTCTCAGTACCAAAGCCCCGTGTTTGCACTTCATGCGAACCGCATGCCGGACATGTTTTAGGTAAAAACAGGGCATGACCGCAATAGTGACATACCAACTGATTAAGATGTTTGTGATAGGTGAGGCTAACGTCGCAATACTCGCATCTGGGAACCCAGGCGCACTGCCTGCACTCAACATAAGGAGAGAAGCCCCTGCGATTTTGAAACAGAATAACCTGCTCATCATTGTCCAGTGCCTCTTTCATCTTCTCCAGAAGGATAGGATGAAAATGTGATTTCATCTGCTTTTTACGATATGCCTCTTTAGTATCAACCGGCAGAATCTCAGGCATCTTGATCCCTCTATATCGTTCAAACAGCTCAACAATGCCATACTTTTTGTTTTCGCAGTTGTGATATGTTTCAAATGATGGAGTACCTGTACCGAGCAGAGTTTTTGCTCCTGACATTGCAGCCAGCACTACGGCTGCATCGCGGGCATGGTAGCGAGGTGCAGGGTCAAACTGCTTGTAGCTGGTTTCATGCTCCTCGTCAACAATTACTAATCCAAGGTTTTTAAACGGTAAAAATACCGACGACCTCACGCCAAGTATTACTCTGTATCCACTGTTATTTATAAGGTTATTCCACACCTCAACTCTCTCAGCATCATTGAAACGGGAATGAAAGATACCAAGTTCGTCACCAAAATGCTTTTTTAATCGAGTGGTTATCTGCGTGGTTAGTGCAATCTCAGGCAACAGGTAAAGCACCTGTTTTCCCTTTTTCATATATTCGGTTATCAGGTGAATATAGAGTTCTGTTTTTCCACTCGAAGTAACACCATGCAGCAGAGTTACGTTGTGATTGTTAAAGCTATCGGTAATATCATTATATGCCCTTTCCTGTTCGGGCGACAGAGTTTTTGCATCAACAGTCTCCTCTCCACTGTTCATAATCCTGTCAACAGCAATCTCCTTTTGAATAAAAATATTCTTCTTAATTAACTCTTTAATAACTGAGGAGGAGGCATCCAAACGCTTTGTTAAATTGGTACGTGGCAGGAGCTTTCCCGATAAAGCATCATCTACGTCCCCGGCTTCCGAAAGAAATCCCAGCAGGAAAGATTGTTGCTTAGGAGCTCTTTTTAATGAATCAAGTGCTATCTCCAATTCATGCTCACTCTTCACTCTGTCGGAAAGAAGCAGATACTTCTCTCTCTTTGGTTTATACCCCTCTTTAATTTTTTCGTTTACAAATATTGCTTTAAGTTCCAATAGCCTCTTCACTACAGGCAAGCAGTTATTCATGCTTGATAGATTATTCAGCTCATTAATTGTACACCTTTTTCGTTCCGAGATAATATTAAGTAAAGTATCAGCCTTGTCGGGCAGAGGTTTTTCAGCAACGAAATTTTCGTTGTAAATAACGTACGATTCACTCTCCAACTTCAGTCCTGAAGGAAGAGCAGCCTTGTACACCTCGCCGATTGTACACTGGTAGTAATCGGCAATCCAGTTCCAGAATTTAATCTGATTGGGATAGACAACGGGAATGTCATCGAGAACAGATAGGATAGGTTTAGTATCGTAATCCTTTGGTTTGTTACTATGTATAGAGGCAATAACACCCGAATAGAGTCTTTTCTTTCCAAACGACACAACAACCCTTTTGCCCACAGCAACCTTGTCTGCCCACTCCTCTCCGGCTGCATAAGTAAATAGCCGGGGCAGAGGCACCGGAATAATTATGTCGAGATATCTATTCATCAATTAAAAAACATAAAAATAATTCTTTTTTCAATACGTGAAACCTATTACCCGGTTGTCTCTTAATTAACGCAGAATTAACAATCCTTTAACAGATGATTAACTTCGGGATGAGAGCAAACGATTAGTTTTGTTTTGAGTGGTTAAAGGAACAATTAAAAATGAGGAAAACAAACACTACGATGATACATTATCAGGAATATCTGTTACACGACAAAGAGGTAGAGAAAAATGTTTTGACTACCATAGCAAATAAAGATGAAATTACTCCTGACAATTTCTATCAAACAGGCTATGAGTGTATCTCATTTAAAAAGAGTTCTGTTTTTGCTCTTGAAGCTGTTTTAGCATCTGTAGTCCCCATGGACAAAAGTGTTATTATTCTCAACTCCGGAGCAAACAGCAGTGCAACTGTTGAAACCTGTCTAAAGCATAACATAAATTTCAAAGTTGTTGAGTTTTCGGATAATCATATTGATTTTACCTCATTAGAAGAGGTGCTTAGCTCCTCAGATAACTTTTCACATATCTGTATCTCACTAACGGAATCCACTTCGTTAAAAGATATTGACCTGCATCGATTAAAGGAGATTACAGAGAAGAGCAGTACCGGCCTGTTTCTATACTACTCGGGAGATATAATGAATCTTAACAGGATAAGAAAATACAAAATTGACTATCTTGTAGGGAACTTAATCTCTTCACTATCCTCCTTTGTTTTGGCACGAAGAAACAAGCTTGTTCAAACCGAAGGTAATGCCCGCTCTTTTTCAAAAGACCTGCATAGCCTGTGGCAGCAAACTTTACGAAATCGTCGCAGAGAGATTGAACCGATGTGTTTTTGAACCAGACGTCTTTACTCAAGATGTTTCCTATAATATTTTATCACGTTGTTGATGTTTATTTGTTCTATCGAAGGCATGGATGAGCCTTTATGTCAAACATAGTGGATATATCTAAATAATCCTTACTTTTTTGTCTTGACACAAAAAAGTAACAAAAAAAGTCAAGGCTTATTTCTGATAGCACTTTCCGTATGATTAAAGATTAAGTTCGTTTGGGTGATCTCCTCATATCTTCGGAGCTTCCCAAGCTCCCTAAATCTTCAATCACACTCCAAGCACAATCAGAAAGAGGCCGCAATAAAAACAGAGTTGTCTATTTATATTCAAAATCTTTAATATTAATATTGCTTTTCACCCACTACAAACGACATAGACCCAAAGTTATTTAATGTCTGCAAGAAAACTATCTGATTAATTATAACATCACAAAGTTATAACTCCTTTAGGTTATTGTAACGTGTTAAATAAAAAAAGCCCTTCATATTTCAGAAAGGCTTTTTATTTGTAAACCACGAGGTCAAAAAAATTAACTTAACAATGCTTTGTAAGCTTCGGCAGAGAGCAGAGAGTCAGCTTCTGCACTATCACTCATTTTAATTTTTATTATCCAGCCTCCTTCGTATGAATCCTTATTAACCAATTCAGGGGTATCCTCAAGTTCAGCATTAACTTCAGTTATCTCACCGGTTACGGGCATGTAAAGGTCTGATACGGTTTTGACAGCCTCAATAGTACCAAACACCTCTTCTTTATTAATGGTCTCGCCTTCGGTCTCTATTTCAACAAAAACGATATCTCCCAATTCGCTCTGGGCAAAGTCAGTGATTCCCACTGTTGCTACATCGCCATCAACAAGAACCCACTCATGATCCTTTGTATACTTCAATTTTTCAGGAATATTCATGATTATAATTTATATGATTTATTAATTAAGCCCAAAAGTAAAGAAAATCTTATAAAAAACCACGTAGTTTGAAATAAATGGAAAGTGCTAAAAGAAATAATCCTTGACTTTTTTTGTTACTTTGACATCTGTCCCGCATAGCAGGGTGTCAAGGTGAAAAAGTAGGGTGCATGTAAATGTGTTCTAAGTACGTGACAAACAGGTGTGTTAGAAAGTACAACAATCGCAGTGGATATCGCTGAGGACTCAATGTCTTTACTCATACAGAGGGGCTTACTTATTGAATAATCAGAGTGTTTTGTGTGTAGATGTTTTGTAATATTAACCTTTTATATAAATTGCACCATAAACAACCTCATAGTACTAAATGAAGAAATTATTACTGCTATTTTTTATTTTTAGCTTTTTTAATCTGTGGTCACAGAACAGTATCGATTCATTAAATAATATTTTGAATACTGCATTGGTGTCGGGTGATTCCCTTGGAGTTGCCCGGGCATACTACAGAATAGGAATAGTTTACGACAAGCAGGATGATTTTGATAAGAGTAATTTTTACCTGAACAAAGCACTTTCTGTAGCCAAAGAGATTAAATCATCAAAAGCTATTGCGGTAATAACTAACTATCTGGCAAGCAACTATTCGGAGCAGGGGCGACAGTGGGATGCTATAGAGCTTTATGAGCATTCGTACGAATTGTTTATTTCACTCAACGACTCTGCTGAAGCAGCAGCCGTGTATATGAATATAGGGACTGAATACTTAGATATGAGCCATTATGAAAAGGCTTTGGAGTATGAGATTAAGGCATTGAAGATTAAGGCACAGGTAGGAGACTCATTAAATATTGCATACTTTTATCAGTCGGTGGGAGATATATTCAAACTACTGGGGATGAATGATAAATGGAAAGAGTATATCTTAAAAGCAGATGAGCTTTCGGGAAACTCTTACTATGCTGATTTTAACACTAGGATAGCAATAATAAAGGATCTTGCAGCGATAAAAGAGAGCGAGGGTGACTATGATGGTGCTCTTCAGTTGTACGAAAAGTTGTTTTCTATCTCTCAAAAGAGAGAGTATGTCAGGGGAATGAATATTGCCTATAGCAGTATGGCAAATATATTTAAAAAACAGGGAAACTATTTTAAAGCGATAGATGTTGCAAAGAAAGCATACCGGTTGTCCATTGAAGAGCAGAATGTTTTGGTAATTGTAAACAGGTGTAATAAGCTGGGAAGTATCTACTTGGCACTAGATGAAGGTGTTGAGGCAGCTGATTGGTTTAGGCGTGCACTTGAAAAGGCAGGAGGAAAGTATCCTGATGAACTTATATTTAGTTATAATGGGCTATATGCAGCGCAGAAGCTGACAGGGAACTACCGGTCAGCAGTTGATTATATCGAAAAATATATCTCACTTAAAGATTCGATTGAAGATATCTCAGTAAAAAAGAGGGTGACGGAGCTGGAGACAGTCTATCAAACAGAGAAGAACAAAGCGGAGATTAAGGATCTTAATCAACAAAACAGGATACAGCGTCAAAAGTTGAATTTTCAATACCTGTTGTTATGGATGGGAGCGGTAATTACCTTTTTTGTAGTTGTGGTGGTGTTTTTGATTTTGCGGCAACAGAGGCTCAAGTCACGAAACAAGGAGGTTATGTTACAGCAAAAATTGTTAAGATCTCAAATGAACCCGCACTTCATTTTTAATTCCTTGGGAGCCATTCAGAATTTTATGTATCAGAATGAGAACAAGAAAGCATCATTTTATCTCGGAAGCTTTTCATCGTTGATGAGGTCTATCCTGATTCATTCGCGCGAGGAGCTGATATTACTTGATGAGGAGATAAAAACATTAACTAACTATTTGGAGTTGCAGAAGATGAGGATTGGTTTTAATTTTGGGGTGAGCTGCAGCAATGATATTGATGATGAGTTTACTTTGATTCCTCCAATGCTTATTCAACCATTTGTTGAAAATGCCATTAAGCATGGTGTTGTGGATATGGGTGATGAGGGGAGGATTGAAGTGGCATTCTCGAAGAGTGCTGGGAATCTAAAGATTGTTATTGACGACAATGGAGTTGGAATAAATTCATCGGATAAAAGTAGTAACAATGATGGTCACAAATCACTTGCGCTAGAGATATTTAAGGAGCGAATACTGCTTCTGTCGTATAACAACAGGAGACAAGTTGTTTATAATATTATTGATAAAAGTGAAACAAATTTGAAAAAATCGGGTACAACAGTAATTATTGAACTACCGCTAATACTTGATTGATGATGCTAAAAGCAATAATTGTTGATGATGAAGAGTTTTTACGATCAATGATACGTAATATGTTAACCGATAATTTTCCAGAGGTTGATATCGTTGCGGAGGCTGATAGTGTGAGTAGTGGGGTTAATGTCATTGAAGCAGAGAAGCCCAATTTGGTTTTTATGGACATTGAGATTAAAGGTGGTGCCGGCTTTGATATTCTTGAGAAGGTTAATTACAAGGATTTTAGGTTGATTTTCATTACTGCATTCAACAACTTTGCAATAAAGGCATTTAAGTTTAGTGCTGTTGACTATATATTAAAACCTATTGACAGGGAAGAGTTTTTAACATCCGTTAGAAAAGCTGTTATCGAATTAGAGAAGCCTCTTTTGAAAGAGCAGATAGAGAACTTCTTCAATAATTATCAGCATCTTCAAAATAAAAAACTTGTATTACGTACAGTTGAAGATATTCATATTGTAAATATTAATGATATCCTTAGGTGCGAGTCAGACAACTCATACACATCATTTCATATTCTGGATGGAGAGATAATCGTTGTATCTAAAAGTATTAAAGAGTATGCTGATATTCTTAGTGAATTTGGTTTTATCAGACCCCACCAATCACACCTTATTAATATGAATTTTATTAAACGCCTTGATAAGTCAGATGGTGGATTCCTAATAATGAAAGATGGAAGAGAGATTCCTATTTCAACCCGCCGAAAACAGAATTTGCTACAAATACTAGATAGATTGTAGCACTTTCAAGAAAGATGCCAGCGGATTCAAATCTGCTTCAGATTACAATAATAGAGAGCCTATTTTTGTAGAATGAAAATTAATTAACAAGCATCCGGAAATTAGTTCCGGTGTAATAGAGAGTTTTATTTACTAAATTATAAAAATTATAAAAATGAAAATAATGAAAAAATTAAGCACTGCTTTTTTAGCAGTTTCACTAATGGTATTTGTTTCGTGTGAAAATGATAAAAATAATGATGTTAATAATGTTGGATCAGGATCTATTACAGCAAAGATTGACGGGACTCAGATTGAGTTTGGAAATGTTTCAGGAGCAAAAGCCTTAGGACTTCTAACCTTAAAAGGAGACAAGGGAGATGTGAGAATAGTAATGCTTTTTAAAGATGATATAAAAGAGGGAACGTACAGTGGCGATGATTTACCTAATATGACTTATACTCCAGATAAAGGTGTTACCGGATTGTTAGCTATGTCAGGATCTGTAACAATAACAAAACATAATGAAACATCAAATGTAGTTGAAGGAACCTTTGATGTTGTGTTTAGTAATTATGGATATGAAGGTGGTGATGTTGTTGCTAAAGGCTCTTTTAAAGTGGAGTATGCTGATGCAGGAATTTAATAAACTAATCAATAAATTATAAACTTTAATTATTTTAATTATGAAAAAACTTTTTTTAATCGCAGTAATAGCTACTGCACTTTTTACAACAAGCAATTTGAATGCGCAATTTAAAGCAGGTGGTGGTTTGGCTTATGGAACTGGTATCAATAGTATTGGTATCTCTGTTGATGCCGGATATAGCTTTACTGAGAACTGGGAAGGAAAAGCTGATTTTACCTATTTCTTTAAGAATAATTTGGTTAAGTATTCAGCTCTCGATTTTGATGCTAACTATGTGTTTGATTCGGGGCTATATCCAATAGCTGGTATTAATTTTACAATTATTGGTTATGATTTTCCGAAATATGAAAGTGAATATGCTACATTTGGAGGCGTATCAACATCATCAACTTCCTTTGGTTTTAACCTTGGATTAGGTTATAATTTAAGTTTGGGTGAAGCTCTTGTGCTCTCTCCTGAGATACGCTATACTGTTGGTGTAAATTATTTACGTGCCGCAGTAAAGTTGATGTATCTGTTCTAAAATAGACAGAACATAGGAAAATATATTGGGAAGACCGGGAAACCGGTCTTCCTTTTTTCGTTAAAATGGGTTTGGTCGCAAATTGAGATTTAAAGAACCTTATGGGATTATAATTTTAGCATTAAAATACTATTTTTGCAATGATAAATTTTAAAGATTATAAAATATCTGTAAATGAAATCTCCGAAAAAAGATACATTATCTAATGATTATCTTAAAAGATTAAACAGATTGCTAAGTGAGAATGGAACTGTAATGTTCTGGGTAATATTTGCTCTCTCTATCCTAACAAGTCTTCTTCTGTTTAACCCCAGAATTAGTGAAGGGGGTGATGACAGTACCTATATTATCAGAGCTGCTAATCTGCTTAATGATGGGGTTTATCCCTCTTTTCAGGGGCCTATGTATCCTATGTTTCTTGCTGTAGTAATGAGTATTGCCGGTATAAAACTGGGGTTGTTGAAACTTGTCTCTCTGGTTTTTATGGGTATATTCTTCTATCTGTTTTACAAAGCATTTAAAGAGAGGATAGAACCAATTGTTTTATTTCCGGTTCTACTTCTGTTATCTGTAAATTCATACGTTTTATACTTTTCGAGTCAGACCTATGCTGAGTCGATGTTCATGGCTCTGATTGCTCTCTTTTTTGTACTCTTTTTTAAATTTCTTGATTTGCAAAAGGAGGGTGTTCCTGAAATCAGTCAGTTTCTGCTAATAGCATCTGTTATGGTGCTGCTTGTGTTAACTAAAACAATTGGCATAGGTGTTGTAATAGCGGTTGTTCTTTTCTTTTTAATTGAGAAGGAGTTGGCGGTTGCCGGAAAGATCCTGTTGGCGTTTGTGCTGATTATGGGTAGCTGGTTTTTGTTGAAGGGTGTTATTTGGGGATTTGATGTTGGAACAAGTAGCCAAGCATCAACTCTACTGTTAAAAAACCCGTACGACTCTTCAGAAGGACAGGAGACTATACTGGGCTACCTGAACCGTTTTGTGGATAACTCCAATCTCTACCTGTCAAAGCATTTTTTTAGAATGATAGGCTTGAGAAGTGTTGATGCACTATTGCTAAAGCCGGTTTTAACAGTATTGCTCTATGTGCTTTTTGTTTTTTCTTTTGTAAGCATTTACAAAAAAAACAAATACTTAACCTTTGTGGCTATTTTTATTGCAGTGCTGCTGGGTTCAACATTTGTAATTTTACAGAGAATTTGGGATCAGTACAGACTTATTGTGCCCTTCTTCCCTTTCATGCTGATAATTCTTGTGTCAGGGCTAGTTTCACTATTCAGGAATAAAAGACTTGTCCGGTTTCAGTTTGTGGTAGTTCTGTTTCTGTTGAGCACAGTGCTGTTTACGGCAAGCCGGTCTGTTGCAAAAACAGACCTGATGACTCTTCGCAGTAACCTGATGGGAAAAAGATATAAAGGATACACTGATGATTGGGCAAACTATCTGAAGATGACTGAATATGTTGGGAAGAAGCTTGATGAAAAGAGCTATGTTGCATGCCGTAAGCCAAATATGGCCAGAATTATTGCTGATGGTAAAAAGTTTTATGGAATTTATCGTATCGAATCAAATAACCCTGATATACTGTTGCAAAATCTAAAAGATAGAGGGGTAACACATATAATAATGGCCAATCTTAGGAAGACTCCTGCTGTTTGTAATGGGCAGGTAATTAATACAGTAAAAAGATATATGTTGGTGATTAGTAAAAAGTATCCCTCCACATTTATACTAAAACACACAATTGGCAACAGAGAACCTGCCTACCTGTTCTATATTGACTATTCCAAAAAAAGCAAATGACAAAGAGACAAGAGTATAAAGAGTATTTCACTAAGCACTCTGAAAACTGGGTGAAATATCGAAAAAGAAGAGCCTATTACTGGGATTCAATAACCAGGTACTGTAACTACTTTATACCTAAAGACAGTAGTGTGTTGGAGGTGGGCTGTGCAACCGGGGAGTTGCTCTCAGCGGTTAAGAGTGAAAACCGTACAGGAATCGATTTTTGTGAGCCTCTGATAGAGACGGCTAAAAGTAAATACCCTGATATCCGTTTCGAATTAATGGAGGCTGAAAACATTACCCTTGACGAGAAATATGACGTTATAATTTTATCGAACCTGATAGGTGTGCTCGAAGATATTGAGCATGTTTTCAGAGAACTGAACAGAGTAAGTCACGAAAAAACACGAATCATTGTCACCTACTACAACCGCCTTTGGGAACCCTTCATCAAACTGGCTGAAACCCTGCGGCTAAAGCGTAGAACTCCCAGTCAGAACTGGCTCTCAACACACGATATCTCTAACCTTTTGTATCTGGCCGGATTTGAGACTTACAAACATAATCGTAGCATGTTTATTCCTTACAATATACCGCTACTGTCATCTTTCTTTAATAAGTTTCTTTCGAGGCTGCCCCTTTTGAATGCACTCTCACTGAATCAGTTTGTTTTTGCCAGACCATTCCCTGCCAGACAAATGAAAGAGGAGATGAAAATAAAGCACTCTGTTTCGGTGGTTATTCCGGCCCGGAATGAGAGTGGTAACATCGAGGAGGCAATAAAAAGAGTGCCTGAAATGGGTAGCTTTACTGAAATAATTTTTGTTGAAGGGAACTCAATTGACGATACCTGGGATACTATTCAGGAGATGTATGAAAAGTATAAGGCTAAGAGACCTATTCAAATAATGCAACAGGATGGTAAGGGGAAAGGTGATGCTGTACGTAAAGGATACAGCATGGCAAAAGGCGATATTCTGATGATTCTGGATGCCGACCTGACTGTTGCTCCCGAAGACCTGCCAAAGTTTTATAATGCAATAACCTCCGGTAAGGGTGAATTTATTAATGGTGTGCGGCTGGTATACCCAATGGAGAAAAATGCCATGCGACCGTTAAATACTCTTGGAAACTACTTTTTTAGCAGTATGTTTAGCTGGATGTTGGAGATGCCTGTGAAAGATTCGCTCTGCGGTACTAAAGTGATGTTTCGTACCGACTACATAAAGTTGGCAGCAAACAGGAGCTTCTTTGGCGACTTCGATCCGTTTGGTGATTTTGACCTTCTGTTTGGAGCATTTAAATTAAACCTTAAAATTATTGACCTGCCCATAAGGTATCGTGAACGAAAATATGGAGATACAAATATCTCACGATTTAGGCATGGAGTAATACTGTTACGCATGGTAATGTTTGCCGCAGGAAAGATAAAATTTCGTTAATGAGAACTATTTTCCCGGTTTTTATGGTGTAATGTTCATATTATTTTCCAATTTTACAGGAACTTTTAAATAGTATCATGGATAGAGTGGCTATTTTCCCGGGGTCTTTCGATCCGTTTACTGTCGGACACGAAGATATAGTTTTGAGAAGTCTGGATCTTTTTGATAAGGTAATTATTTCTGTTGGATATAATTCAAATAAAAAAGAGTTCTTCTCTGTGGCAAAACGTGTTGAGTGGATTAAGGAAATATTCTGGGATAACCCGAAGGTTCTGGTACGTAAATATGAAGGTCTTACTGTTGATTTTGCTACCGAAGTAGGAGCTCGCTATATTCTGCGAGGATTGAGAACTTCGGCTGACTTTGAGTATGAAAGAGCCATTGCACAGGTAAATAAAGCGATGAGTAAAATCGATTCGGTTTTCCTTCTTACTCAACCTGAGCATACATCTGTTAACAGCTCCATTGTAAGAGATATTATTAAGCATGGGGGAGATGCATCACTCTTTTTGCCCGATAAGATAAAAAAGAGGATTAACGATTTTATGAGAAAATGAGGATATTTAGTTTAATTTCTGTTTCAATACTTTTTTTTATCTCCACTGCGTTTTCTCAGAAGGACAGTGTAACTCTTAAGGGGTTTTCGAAACAGTATGCCGGATTCAATCTCTCACTGCAACATATTAGTAACTACATCACCAATGAATCGGAGGAGATAGGTAATTTTAGAGTTGATGAAAAAGGGAATTTCTCTTTGTCAATATCTCTTAGTGATGTTACCTATGCCTATATCGATTTGGGTCTGTTGCGTGGATTTATATATCTGGAGCCTAACACAACTTACGAAATTATTCTTCCGCCCTACACACCTAAAAAGGAGGCTGACAGGTTTAATCCGTACTTTACGCCTGAAAGTGTAATTATTGGCATTGGAAATGATGATGCTTTAGCGCTCAACAGATCAATAATTCAGTTTGACGAAGAGTACGACTATCAGTTTAATACCAATGCTTTTCAACTGTTCAGTAGGGGCAATGTGAAGTTGGCAAACCAGATTGTAAGCAGGTTGGATTCTCTTTTCCCTTTTGAGGGTAGTGAATTTTTCAGAAATTATAAGAGGTATAAATATGCAAAACTTGCGATACTTAGTCGTAAGAGGCAGCAGCGGAGAGTGATTTATGAGTACTATTCCGGCTCTTATGTCTGTTTTGAAAACCCTGCCTATTGGGAGACATTTAACCTGTTGGTTAAAAACTTTTTCTCAAACTATTTTCCCGATAGCAGAGGAAAAGAGCTTAAGACTGCGTTTGTAGAGGGTCTCTCTTTCGATACTCTCTCAACTGTTTTTAGTGCTGACTCGCTGTTCCTGGATAGTGAATTCAGAGAGGTGGTATTGTTAAAGGGATTGTACGATGCCTTCTATTCGGGGCATTATGATGAAGAGAGGATTATATCACTCTTTGAGCAGGCATCAAAGAGAGGCTCTTCAGACAGAGTACGTAAGATGGCATACTCAATTCATAAAAAGGTAAATCACCTGCGCGTAGGATCAAAAGCTCCTGACTTTACTGTCTACACAATCTCGGGGAAAGAGAAGAAGCTATCCTCTTTTAAAGGAAAGTTTGTCTACCTTAATTTCTGTAATACTGAAAACTACACCTGCAAAAAAGATTTTCAGGTGTTAAATGCAATGTATCGTAGTATGAAGCGGGATTTAACAATAGTATCAATTGCCACCGACAAGGATCCTGACAAGCTGGCGAAATTTGTAAAAGCAAATAAGTACAGGTGGAACTTTCTCTATTTTGGCGATAATGGTAATGTGATATTCGATTACGACGTGAAAGCCCTGCCCGGCTACTTCCTTATCGACCCGGAGGGTAAGATACTTCTCTCACCTGCTCCTGCTCCCGAAGAGAACTTTGGCACACTGTTTTATGAGGCTGTGAAGGAGTATCGTTACAAAAAACTCAGGAAAGAACATCCGAAGTCTAAATCTATTTATGACCTTTAGCTGTATTCGCAGGGTTAAATAGCATTTTTTGACGAACAGTCTAATTTGATAAATAAAAAGCGTAAAATCTAAGGTGCTCTGCTGTTATTTTTTAAAGTTTTTAACTATGTTTGTGTGGTTTTGGCAGTTACTTACCTGCTGAAATAAAAATTTGGTACAAAATCTTTTTTTTATGCGAAGGGAGCCTTCAAACATATTATTCAAGTTTGGTTTATACTTTTTACTATTTTTCATCTCTTCAAATCTGTTGGCACAAGACCCCTCTGTTGAAGTGGTAAGTGGCGATACTGCCGTGTGTGAATCGGGTATAATCTCTTTTAAAGTTAAGTTTACGGGTAAAGCTCCTTTTGGAATTGCATACAGAGTAACCGATAATGTTAGATCTGTTACATATACTAGGATTCATCAGTCCGATGCTATCAAATCAGAGGATATGGATGCCAATAATATTTGGACAGAGACTCTTACTATATCAAATACATCTACAATAACCTTACTTAAAGTATACGATGCGAATATACTTCAAGAAGATATTTCAAAACCCGGAGATCCTGCGTGGTATTATAGTGCTGGAATAGAGGTTTCTAGTCAGGAAATGAATATCAGAGTTGACCAACTACCAACACCTGATGCCGGAGCTGATATTAATGCTTTATGTGGTTATGTTGCTACATTAGATGCTACTCCTAGTGACGCAGCCCAGCCTCATTACTGGAGAGCAACATCTGACGGAACATTTACCGACCCTCTTGACCCGGCTACCTCTTTCACATCAAATATAGACGGAACATTCACCCTCTGGTTTATCGAAGAGAGTGGTGTCTGTACCGACTCCTCTTCTGTAAGTGTGAATTTACTGGGTAGCCCAAAAGCAACCCTTTCAGGCTCCGAAACAATCTGCTCTACTGATGGAACATCATCACAAATAACACTTAGTGTTGATTACCAAAGCTCTTTTGCGCCATACTCCTATACAATTTCCGACGGAACAAACAGCTATGATAGAAATGATATTAATATTACGCCGGATGCTCAGTTGGTTTCAGCAATAGGCAATCAGAATTTCACTATTGTTACGCTTAGCGATAGACGTGGGGGTAAGCAATGTTTTGCCGAAACGGATGATATGCTTGGCTCAGGTGTTGTTACAGATTTGAAACCTGCTGCCTATGCGGGTGAAGATAAAATAGTTTGTGGTGAACTTAACACTAAGCTTGAGGGTGTGCTTGAAAATGCTGCCAACTCAGGCGTATGGTCAGCAGTAAGCGGTAATATCTCATTTGGTGAAGCAATCGCACCTAACTCCACAGCAACGACCACAACTCATGGTATCTATCCAATGATATGGACAGAGACAGAGCCGGTACTTGGATGTACAAATTCAAATGAGGTTCAAATTAATTTTGCCGAAACTTCCGGCCTGACATATAGTAAAGACACAGCCATTTGTCAGGGAAGTACCGCAATAATGCAGCTCAATGCCACAGGTAATAGCCCGTGGTCACTAACATACACAGTTGAAGGAACAAGTACTGAACATATTCTAAACAACTCCCCTGAATTAATTGATTTTACACCAGAGGAAACAACAACAGTGCTGCTTGATTCAATTGTTGGTGTGTATGGTTGTGTCTCTCACATTAAGAAGAATTATGTTATTACTGTTGATGAGATGCCGGTAGCAAACGCAGGCATATATGATCCTGTTTGTAGCGATCAGATACAATTGACTGCTGTACCAAGTATAATCAACTCATCAGGTGTGTGGCAGGGCACAGGTAGCTTTGAAGATTCTAATAACCCCTCTACACTATTCACATCCGATGGTTATGGCGAGCAGGCTCTTTCGTGGACTGAAACAAACAGCAAGAACTCCAATTGTAAAGATATCACCACTGTTACTATTCGTTTTGACAAAATGCCCGAAAAGCCCAATGCCGGATATGACAAGAAGATATATCTTGAGTTTTCAACAACACTTGAAGCTGACCTGCCTGATGTAGGGATAGGAACATGGTCAGCCGATTCTCCGGATATTACTTTTAATGATATTAATATCCCCTCGTCAGATGTTGATAATCTGAAGATGGGAATTCAAACACTAACATGGACTGTTGGTAACGGAGTATGCAAAGAACAGTCGGATGATGTGCTGATTGAGGTTAAAGGCTTAACGAATCCAACAGGTTTTTCACCCAACGGTGATGGAGTAAACGATCTCTTCAAAATTATGGGTGGACAACATATTGTCGGAAATGAGCTTATAGTGTTTGACAGGAGTGGCAAGTTGGTCTACTCAAAAAAGGATTATAATAACGATTGGGAAGGTATTGGACTGGATGGGTCACCTCTAAATGACGGAACCTACTACTATATATTTACGGGTGATAATATTGATCCTATTAAAGAGTATCTAATAATTAAACGCTCAAAGATCGAATAGTGCCAATGAAAAAGTTAATTACATTCAGTCTCTTTCTGTTTTTCTGTGGGTCAGCAATGGCACAGTACGACTTGAGCATGAGTCAGTATATGCATAATCGTTATGCCATAAATAAAGCTTTTGGAGGATCACGCGAAGCACTGTCGCTGTTCGGCTCCTTTCGTAAAAAATGGTCAGGACTGAACGGTTCTCCTATCGGACAATATTTCTCAGGGCATACCCCTTTGAAGAATGAGAAGATAGCTATCGGGCTTGATCTGTTTAATCAGCAGTATGCTGTATCGCAACACACAGGTTTCTCCCTGTCATACACATATCGGATAAGAACTAACGATAAAACATGGCTGGGGTTTGCTGTTACGGGTGGAGGTAATTTTATGTCGGCAGACTGGAATAGTGTTATAACTATTGATAATAACGATGCATCTTTTGCTGCTAACGAGAGTAGGTTTAGCCCTACTGTAGGTTTTGGAGTAAGTATATATTCAAACAAATTTTTTGCCGGAGGATCAATCCCCTCATTTTTTGTTCAGAACGAATTTGATTCGAATGATATTAATTTTGACATGGGTAGTGTTAACTATATTGCTACTGCCGGGTACGCCTTTTCGGCAGGTGATAAATGGATTATTCAACCATCGTTTATGGCACAGTACGACGGACTAATGTCGGAACTATATACCGATATCAATGCAACATTTGTATACAACAGGTTAATTTGGGTAGGCGTTTCATATCGCACTACAGATGAAATTGTAGGATTGTTGGGCGTTCAGATAAACCCACAGCTGAGGGTTGCCTATAGTTATGATTATTCAATTGGAGATATTGGTTCATACAACAATGGAACACATGAAATATCAATTCAGTACGATTTTAGTTTTAAAATAAAAACTCCAAATCCTAAGTTTTTCTAAATAGAGCAGGTATGTTAAGACTATTATCAACCATATTATTAAGTGTAGTTATTTTGTCAGGAGACCTTCTTGCCCAAGAAGTTAAAATTACACCTCTCTCATTTAATAATAAGTATTCAGAGGAGTTATTCCCTTGTTACATCGACTCATCTTTGATTTTTGCCTCTAACAGAAGATCTTCAATAGTGAAAAATTATTCTGACGAAAGCGACAATCTGCTTTTCCACCTTTATATCACAAAATTACACCCCGACAGTACCTGGAGCAATCCGCAGGAACTGGATAATACTCTAAATATTCCTTTCAACAACGGTCAGATTTGGTTTACAAGAGGAGGAGATACAGCTTATGTTACACGCAACCAGTATGACACATACGGTAAAAGTAAAAAGAGCCGTAGTGGAAATGGTCTGGGTATATTCGTATCAACAAAAAACAGATTAGGTAACTGGTCAATACCAAAGACTTTACCTATCAATTCGCAAGGAAACTACAACACCGGTCAGCCAACACTCTCGCCTGATGGTAAGCTTATGTTTTTTGTCTCAGACATGAACAACGGCTATGGTAAAACAGATATCTTTTATAGCGAGAATATTAACGGCACATGGAGTGCACCTCAAAATATGGGAAGTATAATTAATACTCCTGGAACAGAAATCACTCCATACTTTCACCCTTCAGGGAAATTGTATTTTGCATCCGATGGATTGGGGGGGGCAGGTGGCCTTGATATCTTTTTTACTTTACAAACTGAAGATGGTTGGACTGATCCTGTAAATGTTGGAGAGCCATATAACTCTCCGGGTAACGATTATGCATATTTTATTGCGTCTCATGAGGCTTGGGGTTTCTTTACATCTGATCGTTCGGGTGTTGATGATATCTACAGGGCTGACCCACGATATCCTTTGTTCGACAATATATCTCCACAAAAGGAGATTAAATTCTGTGGTTCTCTGTTTGATAGAAAGATGAGCGATAAGAATATGGCTAGATTTGTTTTCAAATGGGATATGGGTGATGGTAACGTGCTGATGGGTAAAAAAGTTGATCACTGCTATAAAAAACCCGGTAAATATCATGTTGAATTGAGAGTCTCAGATAAACAGGGATTTATTAAGGAAGATTATGTCTCTTTCTTCGATTTGAACATAAAAAGAAAAATACAGATATATATATCCTCACCCGATACTGTCAGAATAAACAGTGCAATTGACTTTAATACAGCTCGTTCCTTCTTTGGTGATTTTGTACCTGATACTTTTTATTGGAATTTTGGCGATGGTTTTAAAACAAAAGGGAGCAATGTCACGTATACATTTCGTAAACCGGGAGTTTATACTGTTTCATGCGGAGCATTTTCGAAAACGCAACCCGATGAAACCATGTGTAACTCCAAAAAGATTGTTGTAACAGAATAACTAAAGTATCATGATCAGAAAAAATACTGTTTTAACGTTACTCCTGCTTTTAGGGTTAACCTCTTCATTTGCGCAACCCGTTCCGGGTTTGGATGAGAATATACCGCATCTGGTTACTTTTGGTAGTGATGGTGATGTAGCCTGGGGTGATGACAGTTTCTGTCAGATAATCTTCTTCAAGATTCCTGAAAGTTATAGCGACCCTATCTATCTTCACGTATTTGACCCTGATGTTGGTGGTACTATCGATGAACAAAAAGGAAAATGGGACACTCAGATGAGTTACAGTGTTTTTGGCGGGAAAGGTGCATGGTCGGAGAAGGATGCACAGAATATGGTTATGGACGGAAACTACGATAGCGGTACACTGTTGGCATCAAAAGAGTTTGGAGAAGTTTCAAAATATGACGGTAAGTGGTACACATTCGGACCTTTCAACCCTTCTGAAGGAGAGCTTCGCTCTGAATTCGGAGGTTACGTTTTCAAAATAATTATTGAGGGGATCAGTGGAGATGATGGTAATTTGTATAATCTGTACCTTAGTAACCATGCTGATCGAAATCATGATGTGGAGGGTGCTTCAGCTTTCTACTACAAATACAAGTTCAGGCTGCATGACGATATTCATGAGGTAGCACATATCTATCCTCATATTGATGAGAAGGTAGTCTCTATTAAGCAGACAAATTTTGACTGGGATAACGACGGTCGTATCCAAATTGTGTCATTAGCCAGACTGGGTGATGAGCTTATGGCTATTAGTGGTGATAGTAAATGGGTTTCCAGTACTCATAAAATTTATGAGGATGAGAAGACAAACTCTCTGGATCTTCAGATGATTAAGAATCAATCAGGTAACATTAAAAGTAATAATGTTGTAATATATCTTGAAAACCAATATGGGGAGAAACTGCCATTCTTCAGTATTCCAATAGGAGAGTTCAAATATCAAAGTGAGATTGGGTTTGAAGGATTTTAGTTCTCATACTCCATAATCAGGGGTTTAATTCTATCTGCTAAATATAAATTATTAAGCCACAGGCTTGTCGCAAACAGCAAACAGCAAAATAAAACAGATGAAATATTTTCTATCTATAATAGTCTCTTTTATAATGTTTCTCTCGTTGCAAAATAGTGCAACAGGGCAAACATTCGAATTTAAGATCTATGACACATCTACCGGACTTCCTGATAATTTTATTTATGATCTTACTCAGGGTGTCAATGGCTACATCTGGGTAGCTACAAGTGAAGGATTGGCTAGGTATGACGGCCGCGAATTTGAAAATTTTACAGAGAAAGATTCTCTTGCTGAAAATTTTGTGCAGACCCTGTTTGTTGACAGCAGGGGTGTTTTGTGGATAGGACATAATGAGGGGAATCTCTCTTTTCTGAATGATAATGTTTTTCACAAAATAGGTGATACAGGCAGTAGCCAGCCAATATCTGACATTTGTGAAGACAGTAGGGGGAATATCTGGTTTATCGATCAGAAAACAGGACTTCATAAATTAGAAGAAAATAATAAACCGGTTCGAATTAATTATAACTGGAGAAAGAAAGGACATCGTATAAGATTCTACTCTACAATCTCAATATCGCCCAAGGAGTTCTTAATAGGGGCTTCTAACGGTTTATACCTTATTAGTCTTAATGATAATGATGAGATAGCAACTGTTAAGCAGATAAAGGATATCCCTCACACAAAGATAAACAGAATAGTTAAGAAGAGAGGGAAAGCAAATGAGTATTGGATAGCTACCGATGATGAAGGGTTTTATCACTACTCATACTTTGGAGATAATGCACGGCATGTTATAAATAACGACTTGTGCAAGAACTTTAATATTGAGAATGAAACTGTTCTTGATATCCATGAAGAGCCAAACGGAACTCTGCTTCTGGCAACAAAGGATAACGGTGTTATTAAACTTGTTTATAATCCATCAACAGAAAAATATACCGAAAGTTTTAACTTTAACACATCAAATGGACTTAAGGAGAATTATATAAAGAATATTCTTTGCGACAGGGAGGGAAACTACTGGTTTGGCTCTAAAACTGAAGGGGTATTTGCACTTACTCAGGACTACTTTATATTTTATAATCTTGAAGAGATTGGATTTAATGAAAATAAAGTATATTCTGTATACAAAACACCACAATCGTTGTGGATAGGGTTGAAAAACGGATTGCTAAAAGCTGCTCCCTCATGTTTTGCAAATCATGAGTATTACGATGAAGTGTTTGGTCTGCCAAAAGATATTATCAGAGGATACTATCAGCAGGATAATGGGGTTTTGTGGGTGGCAACTGCAAATAACGGTTTGTACTATAAAGAGCCCGGCCAATTAAGATATAAACCTTACTACTATACCTCCTCGCTTCTGAAAAAGAGAATAACAGATATTCTTGGTGATGGAAGTATACTCTATCTGGGAACAATGGATAGTTTCTTTATCATCGACACACGGAAGCATACTGTTAAAACTTTTTCGACAAGTGACGGTTTGCTGCACAATACAATAAATTTTGTTTACAAAGATAACGATCAAAATATCTGGATTGGAACCAAGAACTCAGGAATAACTAAGATTGATAGTACTTTGGGTATTGAAAGGTTTAAGATTGATAATCGGAGACAGGTTAATATCAGTGATATGACCCAGGACAGGGATGGTAATTTCTGGATGACATCAACAACAGATGGGGTTTATAAATACATCCCGTTGCAGGATAGTATACTTCAAATAACCACCCGCGATGGGCTTAAGAAAAACTTTGGTTATCACATATCTTGTGATTTTAAAAACAGAATATGGGTGTGTCATCACCCAGGTCTTACTTCAATAGATGCTAACACCATGGAGTTTAAGATCTACGGTAGTAGCTATGATATGGATGTTGAATTTTATCAGGTAGAGAAAGACGCCAATGAAACGTTATGGTTTGCCTCTGAGAAGGGTGTGATTAACTATTTTCCTGCGAGGGATATAAAAAATAATGTACCTCCTCTGTTGAACTTTACATCTATGCTTATTGATGGAGAGAAGGTTGACTTTACAAAGCAGATAGCTCTTCCTTACACCTATGGAAGGCCGAATTATAACGTCAGGTTTTCGTTTGTCGGAATAAGCTTTAAGAATCCTGAAGGAATAAGGTATGAGTACCTGTTAGATGATAAGAGTATAGATGAGGACAATGATAAATGGAGAAGTCTGGGGAATACAAACTTTAAAGAGTTTGACCGTATAGCTGTAGGTGATTACCAATTTAAGATTAGAGCCTTTAACTCTGACGGTATTCAAACAATAAACCCGATATCTGTATCTTTCATTGTCGAACTTCCGTTTTGGCGTAAATGGTGGTTTATTATTCTCGCTGTAGTATTTGTTGCATTTGTTGTTTTGATGATTATTCGTTACAGGGAGAGGCAACTTAAACATCAGAAGGAGCTGCTAGAGAAGGAGGTTGCATCACAAACAATAAAACTTCGCGAACAGAATATTGTTATCAACAGGAAAAATAGAGATATAACAGATAGTATTAATTATGCCAAAAAGATACAGGCTTCAATATTGCCGGCCAGAGCGCTGCTTGCAGATGTTCTTCCGCAGTCGTTTGTTTTTTTCAAACCTCGTGATATTGTAAGTGGTGATTTCTATTGGTTCAACCGTTCAGGCGATCGCTTTATTATCTGTTGTGCCGACTGTACTGGTCATGGTGTGCCGGGAGCATTTATGTCGATGATTGGAACAACAATGCTTAACGATATATTTAAGATTCCATCAGTTAAATCGCCTGCCGATATGCTTGAAAGACTGGATATGGAGATTAAAGTTCTGTTGCAGTCGAACAATGATGTGGAGTCGAAAGATGGTATGGATATATCAATTGTTGAGATTCATCTGCCTACAAACCGGGTGCGGCTTGCTTCTGCCAAACGACCTGTATATCTTTATATAGACAATGAGTTGTCGATTTATAAAGGAAACAGGCGCAGCATTGGAGATACTCTTACAGCCGGAAACAATACTCCATTCATAAATATCGAGTATCAGTGTAATAGGGGTGATGCACTCTATCTGTTTACCGATGGTTATTCCGATCAGTTTGGTGGCGATAAGGGTAAGAAATATATGACTGCAGGGGTGAAGAAACTAATTGGTGAAATTCATAACCTGCCAATGGATGAACAGAACGAGGCGGTGGAGAAGAGCTTTAATGACTGGAAGGGTGATGAAGCACAGGTTGATGATGTTCTGTTTATGGGGGTAAAGTTTTAACTATAATGATATTTGTTGATTATTCAAGGTTCACTTCAAGTGTATACTCTGACTAAAACAAATTTTCAAGCAATTTTTTTTCTGGGGTCGCTACAAATATAATTGGTATTGTAAGCGACCCCAGTGTTCATTATGCTATAAATAGTCCTTAATTGCTTATTGGATATATCCTTATATCCGTAACTAAATTGTTAACAAAAAATCAATGGCTGTGTAAGTTTTTCTTACACAGCCATTGAAATGTAGGTATAATAGACAAAATTTAGGCTATTTTCGAGTGGTTATGTTCAAGTGGACAAAATTTAGGCTCTATTTTTCATGAAAATTTGCACCTTAGAATAATTGATAT
>Ga0256831_1000247_pt1 | contig 28883 bp, 28 predicted proteins | sample 132544metaG_FD_189087 | JGI IMG/M metagenome (GOLD analysis project Ga0256831, IMG submission 189087) | Hydrothermal vent microbial communities from Lau Basin, Pacific Ocean - 132-544 | ecosystem: Environmental > Aquatic > Marine > Hydrothermal vents | place: Pacific Ocean: Lau Basin | collected... | reverse complement strand
TACCTCTCCTTTACCCAGCGGATGAAGTAGTCAGGGTTCAATTCCTCGCCGATGGCCTTCTTTAGGAGCTCCTTTGGCGGATAGATGCTTCCCCAGCGATGTATCTTCTCCCTGAGCCAGGCCTTAATCGGTTCGAACTCGGCCTTGGCAACCTTCTCCTCGAAGTCCGGGATGTCCCTCTTCATGTGGTAGTAGAGCTGGCTCGCGAGGAGGGTTCCGATGCTGTAGGTCGGGAAGTAGCCTATCGTCCCGTGCGCCCAGTGGATGTCCTGGAGGATTCCTTCCGCGTAGGTCTTCGGCCTTATGCCAAGGAGGTTCTCCATCTCATCGTTCCAGAGCTCGGGTAAGTCCTTCGCCTTAACGCCCTCGTTGAGCATCATCCTCTCGAGCTTGAAGCGGAGCAGTATGTGGAAGTTGTAGGTAACTACATCGGCCTCGGTCCTTATGAAGTCCGGTCTAACTATGTTGAAGTAAAGGTAGACGTCCTCGGGGGTGTAGTTGGACATGAAGGGCAGGTTCTCCCTGAGGACAGGATAGATGAGTTCAGCAAACTCCCTACTCCTTCCGATGATGTTCTCCCAGAAGCGGCTCTGGCTCTCGTGGATTCCAAGGCTTACCCCACCGGCTATCGGCGTGAACATAAATCTTTCATCCTGCTGGAGCTCGTAGAGAGCATGCCCAAACTCGTGGACCGTACTTAGAATCGTCCTCCTGAAGTCGTAGCCTTCATATCTCGTAGTTATCCTGACGTCCCTTATGCCGAACTCGGTCGTGAACGGGTGAGCCGAGACGTCGAGCCTTGAGCGAACGCCAAGCGGGAAGCCGAACTTCTTGAGAATCCAGATGTTAACGCGCTCCATCTGCTCCCTCTCATACTTCTCCTTCTCGAGCGGGTGCTCCCTTGGAACTTTGCCCTCCTCCATTATCTTCTCAAGGAGGGGCTTGAGCTCCTTCTCCAGCTTCTCAAATATTCTCTTGACTTCTTTGGTGGTCAGTCCCTCCTCGAAGAGGTCGAGCAGGGCATCGTAGGGCTCGTCCTCATAGCCGAGGTACTCGGCGGCGCGCTTCGCAAGGTCTATGATTCTGTCGAGCCACGGCTCAAACTTCGAGTAGTCGTCGCTCTTCTTTGCCTCCTCCCATGCCTTGGTCGCCTGGCTCGTTACCTCACTCCTCTCCCTGAGGAACTCGGGCGGAAAGGCCCTGCTTATCCTTATCTGTCTGTCAAGAACCCTAACAACGCCACGCTCGTACTTGTTGAGCTCCATGCCCTTGGCCTTCTCGACGAGCTCCACAAAGTCCGGCCTGAGAAGGAACTCCTGACTCATAACGCTTAACTCGCCCTGGGCCACACTCCTCTCAAGGATTCCCTCCTTGGGCATGTTAACTTCCATGTCCCAGCCGAGAACGCTCTGGGCGTGACCGATGGCCCATATCCTCCTGTACTTTTCAAGAATCTGCTTTACGGTCTCGTTCCGAAAGACACTCTCCATAGGAACCACCCATTGTTTTTTGCTGGAAAGTTCTTGCCAGACTCTTTTAATCTTTTCGATGGGCATCTGAACGTACGGGTAAAAACCAATTACCACGACCGGAAACGGCTTAAAGGGGAAAGACCATCGGAGGGAAAAGGTGGTTGCCATGGGGCTGGATTTGGTTGTGCTCGGTCACGTCTCCATAGATCACATACACATACCCGGAAAGCCGGAGATACTTCTTCCCGGCGGGGCGGCCGCGGCCGTTGCCACCTCCGCGGCGCTGGCGGGGGCAAGGGTCGGACTGGTAACTAAAATCGGAGAGGACTTTCCAAGGGAATGGCTGGAAAAACTCTCCCAATACGTTGACATCAGGGGCGTTCAAATCCTCCCAGGGAAGACGATACACATCCACATGATCTACCACGAGGACGGGAGCGTTGATGCCCCCGTTGACATGGGCGTCGCCCGGGGAATGGGTGAAACGCCGATTCCGGAGGAGTACCTGGACTCGAGAGTATTCCACATAGCACCGATTCCGCCGGAGGAGCAGCTGAAGGCCCTTAAAAGGCTCGAGGGGAGGAGAATAAGCCTAGACTTTAACCCCACCTACATGGAGGACTACAGGACCAGGAAAGACCTGATGAGGGAGATAGTTTCCCGCGTTGACGTGCTCTTCCCCAACGAGCGGGAAGCGTTGACCATAACGGGTCTGGACGACGTCAGGAAAGCGGCTGAAACACTCCACGAATGGGGAGCGAAGCTCGTCGTGATAACGCGCGGTGAGAGGGGCGTCCTGCTCTACGATGGGAAGTTCAGGGAGTTTCCAGCCCTTCCGATAAGCGAGGACGAGATAGTTGATCCAACGGGGGCGGGGGATGCCTTCGCGGGGGGCTTCCTTGCCGGCTACTCTAGAGAAGAGCCCCTAGAGGAGTGCGTGAGGCTTGGCCTCGAGAGGGCCAGGGAAGTGCTGAAAAAGGAGGGAAGCTGGAGCATCTAATCCGTGATCAATCTGGCTAGGAGGTACATCACAATGAGGAAGAAGGCAGCGAGGGAGGTAACTTCGAGTCGGGGCAGGAGCGGCGAGAGGTGGACCATCACCAGGTAGATCGGAAAGGCCAGCAGCGTCGCCGCTATCAGAAGGACGTAGTGCTCCAGCGGTGCCTTTTCCCTCTCGAGATAGCCCATCTCAACCGAGAGGAGGGCCAGGCTCATTATCGCGAGCCCATAGAGGCCACCGGTTCTTGTGTAGATGAGGTACGCGCCAACTGAAACCAGGAAGAGCGTCCCTATGAAGTACCACCCGATCGCCATAAGGCCGAGGGGAAGGAGCAGGAGCGTCCTGTGATCCAGCCTCCAGAGGAGGGCGAAGAGGAGAAGGAGGGGAACGAGGGAGTAGGGACGGCGCTTTATCCTCATAGCCCGATCACCTCCGCTATTGCCGCCTTCAGCGGCTTCCTGACATCCCAGTCTATAATGACTCCATAGGAGGCCATCTTCTTGAGGACCGCCTTCCTCTGGAGGGAGAGTAGCTTAAGGGCCAGCTCCTCCTCGCGGCCCTTCGGTTCGACGGCGGTGTAGGGGTTCGGGCTTATCACGACGACGTTGTAGCCGAAGGAGGCCATTATCTTCAAAGCCTCCCTGCTCTCTTCCGTCAGGAGGGGAGAGAGGTAGACCAGCTGGGCCCTAGGCGGGAAGTGGGAGCGTATGAGGTGCTCCACCTGGTAGGCTATCATGTTGTTCCTGTCCGGTTTGGCCGTGCTCAGGAAGTCAATGCACTTGAAGAAGTGCCTCTTGCCGTAGTCGGGGCGAACCCAGAGGGGGACGTCCTCAGCCAGGAGAAGGCCGAAGCTCGTACCCTCGTTAAGGGCGTTGAGCATCAGCGAGGCGGCAGCTCTAACGAGGTGGTCAAAGACCAGTTCGCCCGTGTAGGATGCATCAACTATAAATATAACGTCCACCTTCCTCTCGCTCTCGTACTCGTTGGCCATTATCTTCCCCGTTCTCGCGGTGGCCTTCCAGTTGATTATCCTGAGCGGATCACCGGGCTGGTATTCCCTTATGGCGTGGAACTCCACTCCCTCGCCGACCCTCGGTGATGGAAGCGCACCGACGGTTATCTTGGTTCCCCTCGTTGAGTAGGGCGTGGGAACGTCGGTGATTATCGGGACACCGATGAGCTCGGTGTAGAGGTCGAACTTCTTCGTGAAGTGGAAGAAGCCGAAGGGGTCGCGGTAGCTCAGCTCTACCCAGTTGAACTTGTGTATTCCTCGCTTCACGCGCACCTTATAGCGGAACTCCCTCGTTTCTCCCCCTGACAGGGAGACGACCCACTCCTTCTCACCCTCAATGAGCTCCAGTCCCTCGGGCAGGTCTTCCCTTATCTTAAGGCCCGGTATCCGCTCGCTGGACCTTATCCTGATGATCACCTCGAGCTCGCTTCCCTCGAGGAAGCGGTTGTGGGGGATAATCCTCTCAAGTTCAACCTTCATCCCGGGCCTGAAGAAGAGCACCGCCGTGAGGAACAGCAACACCGCGGGGAGAACTAAGTAGACCATCTCCCAGCGGAGAAGGAGGAAGGCTATGAGGACCAGGAGCCAAATAGCGAGGAGTAACTCCTCCGTCTTCTCCGTGGGGATCATTTTGCCCTCCACGGGCCCTTCATCCGGGCCCCCGGCGTTCGTCTCACCGGAGGGAAATGGAGCCGCCTGCACCCTTCCACCTCACTCGAATTTGGGAACCGGAACCCTTTCAAGGAGCTTCTCCATTATGCTCTCCTGGCTCACCTTGGTGTACCAGAGTTCCCTCTTCAGGATGAGCCTGTGGCTCAGAGCCGGAACAGCGACCGCCTTTACATCGTCGGGAATCACATAGTCCCTGCCCTCAAGTGCCGCGTACGCCCTGGAGAGCTTGAGCAAAGCGAGTGAACCCCTGGGGGAGGCACCTATCTCGATCTCCCTCTTAGCTTCCCTTGTGGCGGTGACTATGTCTGTTATGTACTCCAGTATGGGATCGCTGACGTAGACATCCTCTATGGCCCTCTGCATCTCGACGACCTCCTCCGCGCTCAGTATCCTTTGAATGTCCACGTCCTCCTTCTTCCTCGCCATCCTCCGCCGAAGTATCTCCATCTCCTCGCGCTTGGATGGGTATCCAACGCGGAGCCTGACCAGGAAGCGGTCGAGCTGGGCCTCGGGGAGGGGGTAGGTTCCCTCCTGCTCTATCGGGTTCTGAGTGGCTATGACGATGAAGGGCTTTGGCAGGACGTAGGTGTTGCCCTCAACGGTAACCTGCCTCTCCTGCATCGCCTCGAGCAAAGCCGACTGGGTCTTCGGTGGCGCGCGGTTGATCTCGTCCGCCAGGAGGACGTTGGTGAAGACCGGTCCCTTTCTGAACTCGAACTCCAGAGTTTTCTGGTTGAAAACAGAAACACCGAGAATGTCGCTTGGAAGCAGATCGGGAGTGAACTGGACGCGCGTGAACTGGACGCCCAAAGCCTTGGCGAAGCTCTTCGCCATCAGGGTTTTGGCCAGTCCCGGCAGGTCCTCCAGCAGGACGTGGCCGTCCGCCAGGATGGTCGTCAGTATCAGCTTCAGAACTTCCTCCTTTCCGACTATTGCCCTGCCGACCTCGTTGAGGACGGCGTTTCCCTTCTCGTGTATCTCCTCAATCCTCATTCAGATCAGCCTCCACTATCTTGAGTGCCCTCTCGAGGTTGTCCAGAAAGTCTCCCTCCGATCGGAGAACCTTCAAGGCTTCGTTTGGCTCGGAGAGGAGTGAGCGGTAGGTGGAGTTGTAATCATCCGAGAGGGTGGCGTAGATCTCCACTATCTTTTCCTCGACGAGGGAACGGGCCACCCTCCCGCTCCGGGCCTTCCGTATCAAGCCTACCGTTCTCTCGACATCGGTCTTCCTCTCGATCTCTATTCTACGCCTGAGCTCTGGTATGGCCACCCGCATCTCGAACCCAAAGAGCAGGAACGCCAGAAACGTGCCAAGAAAGAGGACGGCGAGCCATCTGAAGGCGTAGGAACTCAAAAACGTTGCGGCGATGAGCATGATAGCCGACACCACTATCGCAACCCTATGAAACCTCATTCAGAACACCCCTCATCTTCCTGTAGAGCTCGAGGGCCCTCTCGGCGTCCTCCCAGGTGACCTTCTCAGGGGCGTACTTCGCCTTCTCAAAGAGCCTCGTGAGGCCGGTGAAGGGTTCCCTGAGGAGGGAAACGTTCACCCTGCCAGCGTGCTCCCAATGGGTCCAGCTCTCCCTGTAGGGTATACCAAGAACCTCAAGCCAGAGGACGGCGTTCTTGTATATCGCAACAACGGCCTCCCTGGGATCGGAAAAGGTTTCGAGGCCGAGCTCCTCCACCTTCCTGTCGAAGTTCAGTGCCCTCTCGCGCATCCTCTTTCTTTCACGCCTTTTGAGAACCTCCCTGTAGTAGGCAACGGCAAAGTAGAGGAGGCTGGCTATGAAAACCGTCAAAATTGCGTAGAGCAGGTAGTCGGTATGCGAGATACCACCTGAGGTCGAGTTTGTGAGGGTGTTGTTGTAGTAAACCGGCGAAGGGGGGAGAACGCTGCCGTTGACTGTAACGCTGGTCGTGTTGTTGGTGGGAACCACGACCCGGGTCCTGGAGTTCTTTATTCTGTAAATCGCAAGAAGCGCCGAGAGTATCATAACCGCCCAGGCGATAAGGTAATTCTTCTCGTCCACGGGATAGAGCTTCCTCTTGAGGGGTATGTCGCGCCAGCTGAGGAAAAGCAGGGCGAGAACTACCACCGAGAGAGCGGCAATCGCTATCAGGAGAAACCCCGAGAACCCCGCCGGGCTCCGCTTAATTTCACCGTCCCGGACACTGTAACCCATCAGAAGGGTCATCAGTGCAAACAGCAGTCCGGAGAGTGCCACGGTTTTTACCCTGCCGTCCATCTTCACCGTCAGGACTACACAGGGAGGTTTAAAAGCATTTACCCCCAAGTAAAACCCGGGTGATGGATGTGGAAAGGATGCCGAGGCTTTACGTTGAGGTTGACGCTGGAGAGTGCGTGGTTGGAGGAAAAACCGCAAGGGACTGCGTGGTTATTCAGGAGAACGTCGAGGTCTGGCTGAAGGAGGGGGATGAACTGCCTGGATTCGTTGATCGGGAGAAAGCGGAGTTCCTGGCGAGAGAGATCTACGATCGCTTCCACCTCTACGTGGACAGGGAAGAGGGGAGAGTCCTCACCGACGCAATCCTGATTCTGCCCGATGGGAGGACGAGGATATACCTGAAGAGGGGCGACGAACTGATGATCCTCCCGGTCGAGGGGTACACGAAAACGATAATAGCAAACGTTGGAAACAGGGTTAGAAGGGGCGACGCCTTCGCCGCGGTCACCACGAGGAAGGGGGAGGTGCACTACCTCAAACCACCCAGGACGGGAACGGTTGTCTTTATAGACGAGATGACCGACAGGCCCCACTACGTCTACTACCTCCTGCCGGAGGAGTGATCCCCTCCATTTTTGGGCACCGATGAGCAAAGCTTTATAAGTTCCCGCGAGAAAGAGAGCCCGAAAGTCTTTTGGAGCTGGAAAAATGAAGGTTGAACGTGGAGATCGCGTAAAGTTCCACTACGTTGGAAAGTTTGAGAACGGCGAGGTTTTTGACACGAGCTACGAAGATGTAGCAAAGGAACACGGCGTTTACGTTGAGGAGCGCGAGTACGGGCCCCTTGAGGTCACGGCCGGCGCTGGGGAGGTAATCCCCGGTCTGGACGAGGCACTGATAGGTATGGAGGTCGGCGAAAAGAAAACCGTCGTCGTCCCTCCGGAGAAGGGCTACGGCCTGCCGAACCCGGAGCTCGTGATTGAGGTGCCCGTTTCAGAGTTCACCAAAGCCGGCATGGAGCCCGTTGAGGGCATGTACGTCATGACCGATTCGGGGATAGCCAAGATAGTGGCCGTTGAGGGGGATAAGGTGAAGCTCGACTTCAACCACCCCCTGGCCGGGAAGACCCTCGTCTTTGAGGTAGAGGTCGTTGACGTTAAGAAGAAGTCAGGGGACGAGTCCGATTCCCCCGAGGTGGATACTGGTTATTCCCTTGAAAACGGCGAATCCTAAGGCCATGAGAAGGAGGCTGTACCTCAGCCCCGCCGAGTACTTCCCTTCTCTTATTACCCCTATTCCCAGGCCCGAGATTGCCGCCTGGATCAGAACGAACACCATCAGTATGTTGGTGAGCGTTTCAACCGGAAGGGTTACAACCCCACCTGACCCCATGCTCACCATTATCTGGGCGACGATGCCCAGTATCAACGGCCCTATGAACCCGCTGGTTATGATGAAGAACATCGTCTGCATACCCGTGGAAGCCTTGCGTTCCTTCCTTATGCGGAGTATCTCCCTGACGTCGTTCCCAACGTAAACCAGAACGTCGCTCATGGGGGCACCCCTCTCAAGGGCCTCTATGATTATCATCATCGAGCGGTAGATGATTTTTGACTTTCTGTTTCTGAGGGCGAAGGCCCTGAGCGCATCAACCGTAGGGCGACCCTTCTTTATCTCGGCCACGGTTCGCCTGAACTCCTCCGTCAGGGGGCCGAACTTCGCAGTTGTGAGCTCTTCCAGGGCCTCGGAGAAGGAGATACCCGCCCGGAGCGAGCTGGCCAGGTAGAAGAGCGCATCGGGGAGCATGTTCTCCATTTCCTCTATCCTCTTGGTGATCCTCCAGTAGGGGTAGCCAAAGGCCATTCCCAGGAAGACGACGACGAAGGCCAGAAGTGAGTTGAGGGGGGACGAGACCATAAAGACGAGGAGTCCAACTATGATTCCCATGAGGAGGGAGATGGTGAGGTACTCCGCGGCCAGGAAGCCTATGTTGGCGGAGTAAATGAAGAGCTCGTAGCGCTTCATCCACTTTTCAGGAACGATCTTCTCGACCAGTGATATCAGGATTGATGAAAGTCCCGGCATCCTCTCACCTCGGCTCTCCCATCTTGATCATGTTGACTATTATTAGCGATATCGCCGGAAACGCCACCAGGAGCATGACGGCCAGTGTGGAAGGCGGCATTACGAGTCCCTGTGACATCATTGAACCGGCCAGGATCCCGACGACGAACATCGTTGGCATCACGATCGTCAGGAACATATAAACGAAGGCTATACCGTTGACCTTCTGGATGTACTCAACCAGCTTCATCCTGTACTCAAAGGCGAAGTCCTCGGCGAGCTTGTAGAGGATCTCAGAGAGGTTTCCTCCAAACTTCACGGCCCTGAGTATCTGCTTGACGACCCTGCTGACGGTTTCAGAGCCCATCTTCTCGTCGAACCTCATGAGTGCCTCCTCAAAGGACGAACCCGTCCTCATGTCCCTGAGTATGAGCTCGAACTCCTCCGATATGGGGCCGTAATCGGCCCTCGCAACCGAGAGTATCGCCTCGGATATACCGACACCCGCGCTCAGGAGAGAGGCCATGTGCCTGAGGGCGTAGGGCATGGCCTTCTCTACCTCCGCGACGCGCCGCTTCCATACCATCCTGGGATAGTGGCGCATGTAGACAAAGCCCCCGATGAACCCGAGGAGACCGACGAGCAGGGATACGTCCAGGGGAAGGTACATAAGATAGGCGAAGAGGAATCCGAAAATACCGGAGAATATCGCAACCCCTAGCATCAGGGCAACGTACCTCTCGGGCGGCATGAGTATGTTGGCCCGGTAAAGGTCCCTGTCCAGTCCCTTAATGGAGGAGGTGAGGGCCCTGACCGGTCCACGGAAATAACGGAGGATCGCCTCCGCAAACCTGTCGGAGAAGGGCCTCTGGATTTCCTTCTTCCTCCACTCGATGATCTCCTCTATCTCCTTTTCCTTCTCGGCCTCGCTCTTCTCAGTCTCGACCTCTTTCTGGAGCTGTTTGAGGGCCCTGAGCCTCTCCTGAACCGTTTTACCCTTCGGAATCTTCCGGGTAGGGATCTCCGCTACCTCCAGCGTCTTGCCGCCGAGCCTCTCAAGGAAGTTGGTGATGCTGTCGAACAGACCCATTGGAACCACCCTCACATCAGACTCCGTACCCTCTCGCTGAGCTCAACGCTGCCGCCCATCTCTATCTTCCGAAGGAGGGCGCTCTCGTCCACGTAGAACTGCCTTATGTAGTGACCGACCTTTTCTATACCCCTGATGCCCTCCTCGATCATCCAGTCGAGGACTATCTTCCTCTTCTCCTTCTCCAGCTCGAGCTCGGCCACGCTCATCCCGGTGTGCCTCGCCAGTTCGTTGAGTGTCCTGCTGGGAACACCCGTTGGAACGAGCTCGTCCTTAGCCGGGTCGTACTTGTAGAGGGTGTTCAGCTGGACGTTCCCTGCCTCGATACCAGAGACCTCGGCTATCTCGGTAACACGCCTTATCGTTCCCTTCTTCCTGCTGTGAAAGCGAACCTGCATCAGGATTATGTCGAGGGCGGGGATCATCACCCTCGGGACGTTCATCGGCGGGCTTTCAAGCCTGACTATGGTCTCGCGGGCACTGTTGGCGTGGATCGTGCCCATACAGTTGGAGACGAGTATGCCGTTGGCCACGTAGTTGTGGTCGTCCTCCACTGTTAAGTCGTAGAGGTACTCTATTCCAAGCTCCTCAGGTGAGACCTCCTCAACGCTCACAACTTCATCCCAGTAAACGTCGCTCTCCGCTATGAGCTGGAGGCGCTTCGCCATCACCCACGCATCTTCATCGCCGATATCGCTGGCTATCCGCTGGAAAGCCAGGGCGATTCCCTTCAGTGCGGAGCGTCTAATCTCACCCATCCTGCCCTTCTCGACGTGCCTTATGAGGCTCTCCGAAACCTTCTCTCCTGCGTGGTGGGAAGCTAATGTTGAGAGTTCCGCAACGCTGAGGCCGAGCCTGAAGCGGAGCGGCCTTATCATCTCGCTTGAAATCGGCACACGGTAGGTTCTCCTGCCGCGATAGGACCTCTTCTCCGCGAGGATTTCGTCGAGCTTCGCCCTCTTCCCCGAATGGCGGAGAGGAATGAGCGAGCGGAACTTCCTGAGGTCCTCGACACCGCTCACTGTAACGCGGAAGATGTAACCTTCCTTGAATCCCCCCTTCTTAACCCTCGTAACGGTGCTTATTATGCCGAGCCTCTGGAGGGCGTACCATACTTTTCTCGCCGCATTCTCGCTCTTTGTGGTCAGGATTACTGAAGGCCCGCTTGGATCAACGTAGCCGTCGGCGTCGAAGAGTCCTGCGAGGAAATAGCGCATCAGCTCATCGTTCGAGAGAACCAGGTGGGGGACGTCCCAGTTGCCCTTCTTCCCCCTGGGGATTCCAAAGGTCCTCGAGAGGAAGTCCACGAAGATTTTGGAGCCGTAGGTTACAACTTTGCTCGTTCCGTTGTCCTTGATTGAGGGAGCACTCTCAGGCAGGAAAGCCGAGAGGGAATCGACGAAAGCCCCCATGTAATCGGGATCGTCGAAGGTTGCCGAGAGGTAGTAGCCGTCGGAGGAGAGGTAGCCGTCGCCGAGTATTACACCGACCGCGTAAGCCAATCTTTCATCAACTTCCCGGACAAGCTTAACTGGATTAGAGTTGACCGAGAGGAGGAACTGGGCTTTCTCCGGAGGCAGACCATCGTTGGGGACGCTTACCAGGCCTTTTCCGTTGGGGACGAGGTAGTAGTCGCTTATTCCGGCGTAGACCTCCGGGGTTACTATCGCCTTCCTCTGCGGCGGCCTCGGCGGGTTGAGCATAACGGCAACCCGGTCGCCGGGCTTGAGCTTCTCTGCCTCCTTCCTCACGACGTCGCCGTCCGAGAACACGAAGAACGGATGGGTCTTTGTGAGTACCACCTCGTTTCCGGTTCTCGTCCTTATCCTCAGAAGCTTCTCGCCTGCCCTCACCTTCCTCCGCCAGACCCTGGAAACGATGTGCTTTCCTGCCTTTAGGTCCGGCCCAACGCTTACCACCTCAAAGCGGTCTTCCTCGTTCAGCTCAACGTACTCCAGGTCCCTGTAGGTCTTCACTCCATCGGAGTATTTCTCAAAGAGCTTTTCTATCAGATCACCAATAAGCTCGAAGCGTCCGTCGGAGAGCTGGATGACCGAGAAGTCGTAGAGGGCGCCATTATGCCCCGTGTTCATCGCGGTGAACATCGTTCTCGCTTCCGGCCCGCGGACCTCACCGACGATGATTCTATCGGGACGCATACGGAGTGTGTTCTTGACGAGGTCGTCCATCGTTATCTCGCCCTTGCCCTCGAGGTTGGGCGGCCTCGTCTCGAGTCTAACCCAGTGTTCGACGGGCAGCTGAAGCTCGGCGGTGTCCTCGATGCTTATGACGCGCTCGCTCGGGGGGATGAACATTCCGAGGGAGTTTAAAGTGGTTGTTTTTCCGGAACCCGTTCCTCCAGCCACAAGAACGTTGGCGGGCTTGACGCCGAGTCCATCCACGAATATCCAGAGGAGGGCCGCTATGTCGGTGTTCATCGTGCCGTATTTGATGAGGTCTATTATGGTGAGGGGATCCTTCTTGAACTTGCGGATGGTTATGGTCGGACCATCGAGGCTTATCGGGGGTATGGTGGCATTAACACGACTTCCATCGGGGAGGCGGGCATCCAAGAGCGGACTCTGCTGGTCTATCCTCCTGCCGACCTCCCTGGCTATGCGCTCGATGATGTTGAGGATCTCCTTTTCCTCCGAAAAGACTATGTTGGTCTTGCACATATTGAAGCGCCTGTGCCAGACGTAGACCGGCTTGTTGGTTCCTATGACCATTATCTCCTCGAGGTTGTCATCCCGAACGAGTGGATCGAGCTTGCCGTAACCCACCATGGACTGGACTATCATCTCGGCGAGGATCTCTATCCTGCCCTCCGAATAGTGGGGAGCCTCCTCGCGTATCATGGACTTAACGGCATTGAGAAAGGCCTTTCGACGCTCCTCAAAACTCGGAAATGCCGCGGGGTCTATCTGGAGTTCGGTTATGGCCCTCTCTCGGATCCTGAGGAAAAGCTCCTCCTCATCCTTGTTCAGTTTTGGAAGGCGTAGCTCGTATATGGGGACGGGTTCACCCTTGACCCTGAGGATGCGAACGTTACCGTAGGCGTCGAGCACCTGGGCCCTTCCAACGTAGCTGGTCTCCTCCGTTGCCGGACGCGACGAGAGTACTTCCCTTAGCGCCGACGGCCCCTTCAGAAGGGGTTCCTCCGCGGGCTTTTCATCCCTGGCAAGAATTTCTCCGAGCAGGTCGGCTCCAGTTGGAGTGGAGGGAGGTTCCTCCTTTGCGGGTGCGCCGAGTATGTCCTCGAACTCCAGACCCCCGGGGATGGGAAGATCAGCCCCCTTGGTGGACTTTTTTTCGGGTTTCTTTTGCTTCCCTTCATCGCGCTTCAGTATGTCCTCAAGGACATCGGCCTCCCCGCCGAGTATCTCATCTATCCAGGAGGTTTCCCTTCTCTTTTTCTTCTCATCGCCTCCGTCAAGGAACAACATCACATCCCCCTTTCACGCCATTTTACCCGGTAGGTTATTTCAATCCCGCTGTTGGTTGTAACGAACCAGACTGGAAGGTCGTATTTCTCGCTTTCCGGAATGTTAAAGACGGGTGGGGCAACGCTCACCCCGGTCAGGAGAGTGTTGGTCAGGCCGAACATATTGGACGGGAACGCTGGCTGTGGGACGGTCCGCTCGGGTACCGAAAGGCCCGCGTACTCGTAGAGCTTTCTGGTGTAGTTCTCGTAGGTCATCGTGTAGTTGGGGGTGAAGCCGTACATCTCTCCGTCCGTGAAGAGGACCGGAACGGTGAGGGCGAAGAACTTCTGGAACTCCGTATCGGTGGAGCTAACGACGAAGCTGACGGTTCCCTCGTACTTCAGTATCCTTATGTGACCGTCGAGAACGGGGAACATGCTCCTCGCGGAGAGCTGGGTGGGTGAGTTTATGAGCTGGGGGATGACAACCCCGCAGGCGAGGTAGTTACCGTCACCGCCCGAACAGGGGACCCCGGGAAGGGAGTAGGACTCCTCCTTTATTATCCGGAAGTTTATCTCCACGGTCTCGTAGGGCATCAGCCATATCCCGGGGTTGTAGTTGAGCACCATCCTGGGGTTCCCGTTAAATCCGGCCGTTGTCTCGTTGTTCCCGAGGCGATGGACCGTCATAACATAGTTGGGGTTGAGCACGAGGAACTTGGGAAAGGGGGCGGTGTTCACCACGGTGATATTGAGGTCTATCATGACCAGACCGTTCATCCCACCCGTCGGCACCGAAGCTACTCCCGGGATGTGTAGAAGCGGAAGGAATAGCAGGGAAAAGAGAAGGGGAAAAACAACGAAACGTCTCACGCCGATCACCTCACGTCGCGACCCTCACGATGTAGAGGTTGTTCTGGTTCTGGAGTATGTCCGGGACGAAGATCGAGGGGACCCTGACTATGACGAGCAGCTGGGTGTTGGAATCGAGGGCGGCCAGTGCCGTTTCCTGCTCGAGGTTGAGAACCTTCCAGCCGTAGGCGTTGAGCTGGCTTCTCACCTGCTCGCTGGCCTGTATCTTGCCGGCGGCTATCGCCTTGAGTATCTCCCCGAGGTTGACGCTGTAGGAGTAGCTGGCCGAGGAACTCTGGCTCGCAGACTGGCTGGTGGTGTAGCTGTCGCTCGCCGAGGAGCTGTCGGATATCGAGGCCCCTCCGGGGGAAGCCGAGGTCGAGTGGCTCTCACTGTATGTGGTTGACGACGATCCGGAGGACGAGGAGGACTGACTCTGGGACTCACTGACCGAGATGGAGCCGCCCTGAACGGGAAGGAGGACGAGTTCGAAGTAGCCGTCGAAGGAGGTCGTGTTGCCGCGGATGTAGATCTTGATCCTGTCCCCTGGCGAGATGAAGGCGCCGTTGATGTTCCTCTTCGGAAGGACGAGCGAAAGCTCCACCCACTCGACCTTCATGACCTTGTACTCCATGAGCTCGCGATAGTCCAGTATTCCACCGAGGATGGCCTTTGCCTCCTGAATAGACACCATCTTCTTGGTCCCCTTGTACTCGAGGATGACGTCCTTGTGGCCCATCCTGGCGAGCTGGTCAATGCGCCAGAACTGGTAGTCCCTCCAGAGTTCGAGCAGGTAGGGGTCGGCCTTTATTGATTTAACCTCCTCGATGCTCCTGGCGGACATAACGCGGTTCTCGAGCTCCTTAAGGTATTTCACGGCCTTGCTCTTGAGGTCATCCGGGAGGGGCATCGAGAGAAGCGGCTGGAACTCCAGCTCGATTTCCTTTATCTTCTCCATCTTCGTGGCGTTAAGCTGCCGCTCCAGCTCAAGTTCCTTCATGCGCTGGAGACACTCGTTGTATTTTTTGAGGGCCGCTTCGTAGCTGGCCCTGACGTTTATCGCCTCCAGCTCCTCCACCGACTTCGCACTGAGTATCTGGTTGAGGAGGGCGGCCTTTATCTGGTTTACCTCCTTCGTACAGTTGGTGTTGTTGAAGACGTTCTCGTTGAAGTATGTGTTGACCTCGGCTATTTTTTTGGCGCGCAGGCTCGACAGTTCCTTTTCCTCCTTGTTCTGGAGGTAGGCGTAGGCCCCAACGGATACGGCAAGAACGATGAGCAGAATTATAGCGGATCCGATCAGGATTCTCCTCCTTCTCTCCCTGTCCCTTATGCTCCCCATCCTGCGGGGCTTCCTCGGGGGTTTCTTAACCGGAGGAGCGGACGTCCGGGGAACCTCCGTATCGGCGCTGGCCTTTCCCAGCTCCCTCAGACGGCGAATCTTCGCCTCGATATCCTCTGACACATTGAACACCACCATCGGGGTTATCATGAACAGTCTTGGAGCCGGATAGTTTTTGAACCCCAAGCTTTATTTAGATTTCGGTGAGCCGATGGAAAGGCTTGAAGCCCGGGTAATCGAGATAAGGGGAAAGTGCCCGGTTTTCAAACCGGGGGACAGGATAGTCATAGAAGGGCCGGAGATAAAGCTCGACGAGACCGATGCGATATGCACCCATGCCTTCGCCTCCCTGCTACCCTACATAGTTGCGCTGCGAAAGGGTATTAAACCGGGCGAACTGGGCCTCGGCAGAGGAGAGAAAGCTTACGTGCAGTGCCTCGACCCGGGGCCGCCCTACACGGACGGCGGGACGGTCATCTTCGAGATAACGGTGGTGCGAGATGAAGGCGAGAAAAGCCTGGAGAGTGGTGAGGGAGGCAATAGATGAGGCAGACCTTATAGTTGAGGTGGTTGACGCGAGAGACCCAATAGGAACTCGCAACAGGAAGCTTGAAAAACTCGCTAAGGAGAGCGGAAAACCCCTCCTAATAGTCATGAACAAGGCCGATTTAGTGCCGAAAAAGTGGGCGGAGGAGTACAAGCGGAAGAGCGAGGTGCCGGTGGTTTTCATAAGCGCGAGGGAGAGAAAGGGAACCGGAATCCTGCGGAAGGAAATCAAAAAGCTCGCGAGACCCCTCCTCGAGGAGCAGGAGAGGGTGAAGGTGGCCCTAATAGGCTACCCCAACGTTGGAAAGAGCACGATAATCAACACACTGAAGGGGAAGAAAGCGGTGAAAACGGCCCCAATACCCGGCTACACAAAGGGGAAACAGCTAATAAGGTTAAGCAAGAGGATATGGCTCCTCGACAGCCCTGGCGTCGTTCCAATAGATGATTTCGACGAACTCGTCATCAAAGGCGGCTTTCCGGCTGACAAGATAGAGGAACCGGTAAAACCGGCCCTGAAGCTCATCGGGAGAATCCTGGAGACGAGAAAGGAAGCGATAACCGAAAAGTTTGGCATAAAAGAGTTCGAGAGCGAGGAGGAGATACTGAGAAAGATCGGTGAGAGAAGGGGTCTTATAAAGTCGGGCGGAGAGGTTGATCTGGAGGAGACGGCGAGATGGTTCCTCCGCGAGTGGCAGACCGGAAGGTTTACACTCTTCGGGAAGGAGGAAGGGAAGAAGAACGAGTTCACCTGGGACTTCGAGGACGTGCTCGATGGCGTTGAGAAAGACCTGCTCCTCGACCCGAGGAGAATCCTGTGGAAGTACGGCGAAGAGCTGAGGGAGAAACTTGACAACCGGAAGCGCGTCGGGATCAGGGAGATAGAGGGTTTCACCGTTGGAATAGCGACCGGCTTCAAGAAGTGCGACTCCGCTTTGAAGTTCCTGGAGGAGCTGACCGGGAAGAGCGTTCTAGCGAGCGAGTGCTTCGGGAAGAAGTGGAAGGGAGCAATAGCGATTCTCGATTAAGCCCTCAAGGCTTTCACCACGTCAAGCTTTTTCATTACTTTCCTCACGATGAGAACCGTGAAGAGAGCATAGGCAACATAGAGGGCTGGAAACAACGGGAGAACCCTTAGGGCATCGCTAAGCGAGAGGTTGACAGGCAAGATTATGTTGCCGATGTAGTAACCCACACGGATTGCCGGCGCAAGAGCTAGGAGCGAACCAATGACTGCCGAAGGGACTGTTTTTGCTAAGAATTCGCGCTCAACGTGCGAATCCGGAATCCCTATGGCCTTCAGCGTTGCGTAAACCTTCTCATTACCCTCGATATCGAGGTAAACCAACGTAAAGATTGCAAAGACTCCCACGAGGAAGGTGACGAGCATAACCGTGTAAACTGGCGTTTTGAAGAGAACAAGGTTCTGCTCTGTCATTCTCCTGAGGTCGTCAAGCGTGTAGACTTTTAACCCCTGAGCTTCAAGCTCTTCCTTGACCTTCTCCGGGTCGCTTACTTTCATAAAGTCCCTCCTTGGCTCGAGGAAACCCTGCATTGGAAGGAAGAGGGCGCGATAGTTGTAGAAGAACATGTCACTTATTCCGACAACGCGATAGGTTCTGTTAACGCCGAGAATGTTCACCGTGATTATATCTCCAGCCTTGATGTGGAGCTTCCTCGCAAGGCCCACTTCAACGACCGCTTCATCGGGTCTCTCGAACCACCTTCCTTTGACGAGGGTTTTCCGAAAGATGCTCGTGTAGTTGAAGAAGTAAACCTCGGTGGTTATTCCGTTCACGCTCTGACCGCTCAGATAGCCCGCCTTTTCACCGGGAAGTTTTGATATCTTTTCGGGACTGCCGATTGCCAAGACGTTGAAGGGAGCGCTGAAGTGGGCGAGCTTCTCAACGCCAACGAGGGAAAAGTAGGCCGAGCTCGATGCCAGAAAGACTACGAAGAAAACAGTCAAGAACTTGAAGATAGAGGACCTCTTTGGAACGAAGCGCAAAGCATCTATCGTCCTAATCCGGGAGACGTAGAGGTAGGGCAGGGAAACCATGAGAACTATCGCCAGCATTATCAAAACGTCGAACTTGAGCGGATAGACGTAGTTCGGCTTTAGTGGCAGGGGAACGTTTATGAAAATGTTAAACGAACTTCCGAGAAGAATTCCGGGGAGGATCCCGGCGGTGTAGCCGAGGAGCGCGACTATCAGGTAATCGCCTACAAAGAGCGTGAAGACGAAGGAATCGGGAATGCCCAGGGCCTTAAGAACTCCGACCTCTCTCGTGTTGCTCCTGACGTGGGATATGGTTACGAGAACCTTGATAAGGAGCGCAGTTCCAAGGAGGAGGTAAAAGAAGCTCATGACGAAGTTCCTAACGTTCCTCAGCTCGTCCATGTAGGGAACGTGGCCGTTCCGATAAACGAGAAAGTAGCGAACCCTCGCGTGGCTCATCAGGAACTCGGCCAAAGCTTTAGTGTCGTTGCACCTCATGAAGGCGTAGAGGTTCTTGCCCCTATCCATCGTCAGGACTACCGGCTCACCCATGAGGTAGTAGTACGACCCTAACACGGTGTATGTTTTTCCGTTGATCTGGATTTTATCGCCCCGCTTAGCTTCAGGAAAGGCCAGAACGTAAACGCCTTCAGGTGAACTCTGAACCTTGGGAACATAAAAGCGTCCGTAGCCGATTAGAACGTCATACGTTTTTCCGTTCAGCTCAACCTTTCCGTTGTTGAAGTAGAGATAGTTGACGACCTCGTCAAAGCGGGTGAGGTTCTCAACGTTCACGCCTTGAACAACCAGCTCAACGTTTCCTATGTGCGAAAAGTCGTCGATGGCCTTGATGAAGCTTCCGATTCCCGAGAGGGTAAAGTTGATGCCGAGGCTCAGGAACGCGAAGATCAAGAAAACCGTTACGGCCCTTTTCTTCTCATGTTTAAGCTTTCTGAGGGTTGTTTTTAACCTCATGAACCTCACCGTCCCTGAGGGTTATCACAACGTCAGCAAAGCGGAAAAAGTCTCTCTCGTGGGTCGCCGCTATGACAGTAACTCCTTCCTCGCGGTTCACCTTCCTCAAAAGCTCCCAGATTCTAACTTTGTTCTCCCAGTCGAGGTTGGCCGTCGGCTCGTCGGCAAAGAGGTATCTTGGCCTGTTCGCTAAAGCTCTGGCTATAGCTACTCTCTGCATCTCGCCACCGCTCATGTGCTCGGGAAGTTTATTGGCTAGGTGCTCCGCGTTGACGAGTTTCAAAAGCTCCCTCGCCCTCGTCTCGGGGTTCTCAACCTTCTTTGAGTACTTCATCGGAAGCAGAACGTTCTCAAGGCCCGTAAGATAGGGCACGAGGTAGAAGAACTGAAAAACGATTCCAAAGTTTTCGAGGCGGTAACGCCTCAGCTCCTTCTCCTTCAGAGAATGAATCCTGACGCCGTCAACGAGAACCTCGCCAGAGGTAGGCCCGTCGATTCCGCTCAAGATGTTGAGGAGTGTCGTCTTACCGCTTCCCGAGGCGCCGGCGATAACGTAGAACCTCCCGTCCTCGAAGGTCAGGTTTATCCTCTTGAGGGCCGTAACGTTGCCGAACTCGTAGTGCTTGGTCAGGTTGCGAACCTCAATCACTCGTTATCACCTTACAAGCTAGAGTTAGATGAACTGAATTTAAAGTTTGTCCCGAGTTCGTGCGATTTTCAGGAAAACGAACGCCGAGAGCAGAGAAAGGCCAACCCTAATCGGCCCGGCGATCCTAAAGGCATCCCACCCGTAAGCGATTCCGAAGGCCCACCAAGGGTCCCATTCCACTATAAGAAGATACGCCAAGACAATCCCAGCAACGTTTCTCGTCTTCATGTAAACGAATGGGTAAAGGAGAACGAACAGGATTAGATCACCGAGTGGAGGCATCTTCCCCGCGTTGAAGTAGTAGCTGTCGTAAACGAAGAGAAAGAGCGGCGGAACGATCAGCCAGAGCCTTCCGCACGGAGCTAAAACCTCGATTGGGAAGGCCATGAAAAAGGAGAAAGTGTAAATGGCGAAGAGCAGGTAGGAGAGGAATACCAAGGCAACGGATGTTTGAACGTGAAAGCGTGAAAGCTCCCCGCTTGAAGCTGGAGGAGCGGACTCGGCAAAGAGAGGGCCGAGGCAAGTAGGAAGCTCCTCCAGATTTCTTCCCTTCTGAAGCCGAAGTCGGCCTTTATTCCCAGGGATTTTGAGATGAAAAGGACGAAGGCAAGGGTTAAGATCGAGAGAACGGCAACGCGGATGAGGAACTCAACCGTGTAGCTATCAACGAAAAGCGCCTTGAGACCGTAGAGAGTAAAATAGCCGAGGAGGAAAACCGTGAGAAGGAGAAAAAGCCTGCCCGGGCACGTATAAGTTCTTGGCAGGAACCTGCCTCTGGTTTCCATGAACTCCCCGTATTCCCTGCCCCAGTATTCCAGAAGTTCCCCCTCCTCCATCTTGGCGAGCCTTTCCCAGAGGGGACCATGAGGAGCGAGACAGCTATTCCGGGAACGCTGGCAAAGAAGAGGGCAATCCCAAAGCCGAGGAACAGGAAAGCCGAATAAAACGGATGCCTCACAAAGCGGTAGGGACCGTCCTTGAGGAGCTTCCCGAAGTCTTCATGCCTGTCGTGCTTTTTTGGAAAGAGTGAGTGGACGTAGACAGCTATCCCTCCGGAGACGAGCATAATGACCAAACCGACAAAGCGCATAAGCTCTCCGACCGTGCCCGTTATTGGGGGATAGTGGAAGCGCAGAGATAAGGGGAATCGTCGAGAAAACCAAAAAGACTAGCCTCCTGAAGCGCCAGGAGTTTCTCATGATGAAAAATTATTTACCAAGAATACTTAAGGCTTATGACCAAAGCCTTTTAAGAGATGCAAAAAAGCGCCAATCATGAGGCTAATTCTAACAACATCGAGGGGAATCGAAGATCTAGCCAGTGCTGAAGTTCGTTCACTGCTGGAGGAAATTGGAGTTTCGTTTCGAGTGGAGGAGAAACCGCTCGGCGTTGAAGGTCGCGTTTTAGCCGAGGTCGGCGAGGCCTTCTACACCGACGAGAAGGGAAGGAAGAGGGAGCTGAGCGTTGTCACTTATCTAAACGAGCGCTCAAGGCTCCTCCACAGGGTTATAGTTGAGATAGCGAGCGGGCGCTTTGAGGGGATAGGTGAAGATGAACCTGAAGTGGCCCTCGGGAAAATCGGGGATTTTGTGGCTTCCCTTCCAGTGGAGCGATTCGTAAAGGTGAGCGAGAGCTTCGCGGTAAGGTCTTTCCGGAAGGGAGAGCACAGGATAACGAGCGTTGATATAGCCAAAACCGTCGGGAAGGCAATATTCGAGCGCTTGGAGAGGTTTGGAAAGCCAAAGGTGAACCTCGACCACCCGGCCGTGATTTTTAGGGCTGAACTGATTGGAGAGGTATTTTTCCTAGGGATTGATACGACCGGAGATTCATCCCTCCACAAGAGGCCGTGGAGAGTTTACGACCATCCGGCACATCTGAAGGCGAGCATAGCGAACGCGCTCATAGAGCTGGCGAAACCCGATGGGGGTTCCTTCATAGACCCCTTCTGTGGCTCTGGAACGATTCCAATAGAGCTGGCCCTCAGGGGCTATGAAGGTAGAATAACCTGCCTCGAGAAGTACAGGAAGCACCTCCGCGGGGCGAAGATGAACGCCCTGAGCGCCGGCGTTTATAACAAGATAGAGTTCGTCCTCGGTGATGCCACAAAGCTCAGTGAGTACGTTGAGAGCGTTGACTTCGCCGTGAGCAATTTGCCCTACGGCCTCAAAATCGGAAGGAAGAGCATGATACCGGGGCTGTACTCGGAGTTCTTCAGCGAACTTGCCAGAGTCCTTGAGAAGCGCGGCGTCTTCATAACGACGGAGAAGAGGGCGATAGAGAAAGCTATGGAAGAGAACGGCTTCGAGATCAGGCATCACCGCTTAATCGGCCACGGCGGACTGATGGTTCATACGTACGTGATAGAATGAGGGACTACGGGCGCAGCTCGACAAAGTCGCTCAAGTCCCAAGCTAGAAAGCCGTTTTCCCCGAGCCGCTCCTTACCCTTAACTTTCCTCGCCACGAGACCATAGCTCTTCTCCCAGCCTTCCAATCCAATTAACTCACCCTTCCTTTCCAAGTCTTTGAGAACTCCCCGAGCTTTTCTCATGCTCAGGTCTTTCCACTTGATCTCCACGAGCAAAGCCCTCCTCTCCCGCTCGTTCAAAGCAACGATATCTATCTCTTCTCCTTTTCTCCACCATCTTCCGACCTTTGTAAAGCGGAAGGGCAGTCTTCCAGCCTTGTTGAGTTTAATCAAAAACTGCCTCGCGACGTCTTCGAATATCCCACCCAGATAGGCGTTGTACTCCTCGAGGAACTCCCCCCAGAAGTCGAGGCTCTCAAGCTCCACTTCATCCCTGTACCTCTCCACGAAGCGGAAGTAAAAGCCGATGTAGTTGTCGGCCATCTTATATCGGGTGTTCTTCGTCTTCGGAGGGGCCGTTATCGGTTTTACCTCTTTAAAAAGCCGAGCCTCTCAAGGACCTCGACGTACTTGAAGAGGTTCGAGCGGGGTATCCCTGTGAAGGTGCTTATCTCGTTGAAGCGCGTCTTTCCCTCCGCAACTGCTTTAAGAATTAGCTTGTAGACCTTCGGTTCCCTCAGCTCGCTCGAAAGGAGGAAATCCCCCTCAGCGTAGAGGAAGCCCTGCTTGCTGAAGGCGAGCCTTTTCAGGTCATCGAACCGGTTGAAAAGAACCAGATAAGCAGGGACCCCCCGGTTACGCCGTATATCTTTATCGCTTCCTCCAGGCCGACTCCGAGGAGCCTCCATGAGTTGAAGAAATCGAGGGGTTCGAGCCTTATCTGGCCGTCCCTCCTGCCGTAGAGAGGACTCTTCTGGCTCAGGACGTGCTCCTCCATCATGCCAACACTCGAACCGACGAGAATCAGGTGAAGCTCGGAGGTCCTTACAATCTCATCAACAATGTACTGAAACTCGCCGAGAACCCTCCTGTCGGACTGAATAAGGTAGGGAAACTCGTCTACCACAACCACTACCTTCCCTTTCTCGCTCAGGTACCTGAAAACGACTCCGGAGTGAGATAAGGGCTGGGGTACTTCTCAAGAACCGCCCCCCCGAAGCCCCTCAGGTTGTCGAGGTAGGTGCTGTTTCTGGCAAGATGATAGACGGCGGGCTTATCCTTAATGAACTCCTTCACCAGGCGGGTCTTACCGATCCTTCTCCTCCCATATATCGGGAGGAAAGAGTTGTCCCGTTCCCAAAGCTCCCCCCTGAAGGAGAGCTCACTTTCCCTGTCAACGAAAGTTATTGACATGGTATTATACTCGACCCATAACTATTTAGGGCTTTTGCCACAGACCATGAACTGAAAAACTTTAAAAGGAAGGGAGGTTTCCTTGAGGTCCCCGTACCTGTCCGCGAAGGCGCTCCAGGCCCTTCTGATAGTCCTCTCTCCATTGAGGGAGAAAAACAAAGGGCCGTATCATCGACCCTTGATCTCGATGTCAAGAACCGCCCTCCCATTCCCCGGATTTTTGATTATCACCTTCCACTTCCCCTTCGGAAGCTGAACGACGGTGTCTACCCTCCTTGTCTCTCCAAAATCCTTCAGGACGCCGCCGTCCCCGACTATTTTAACCTCAACGGGAACGTTCGAGCTTACCTTGACCGTCAGGTTTGCGGGGCCGCTGAAGGCATAGCTGAGCGAGTCTCCCGGGGAGAGGGTTTTCCCCCTGGAGTAGACGAAGTTTCCTCCCTCGATGCAGCCGGCCGAGAGAACCGCCGCAATCAAAAGAATGGCAAACACCGCAGAGCGTCCCCTCATCATACCACCAGACAAAGTCAGGAGAGAAGAACTTAAAAAAGTTTCTCAGCAGAGTATCGAACCCTCCGCCAGAACGTCGAACTCGACCCTTCCTATGCCTTCTATCCACGCCTCGACTTTATCGCCGTGCCTTAGCGGGCCAACTCCAGCCGGCGTGCCGGTAGATATTATATCACCGGGTTCGAGCGTCATTATCAAGCTTATGTATTCAATCAGCTCTGGAACCTTGAATATCATTTCGCTCGTCCTTCCGAGCTGTCTTATCTGATCGTTCACCTTCAGGCCGATTTCAAGATTCGAAATGTCGAGCTCCCTCCTATCAACGATTCTCGGCCCAACGGGTGCGAAGGTGTCGAAGCCTTTCGCAACAGTCCAGGGAAGTCCCTTTTTTCTCGCCTCAGCTTGGAGATCGCGAGCTGTGATGTCGAGGAGAATCGTGTAGCCGAGAACGTAGTCCATCGCCTTCTCCTCCGGGACGCGCTTTGCACGTCTCCCTATTATCACAGCCAGCTCGACCTCGTGGTCAACCCTTTTACTCATTCTTGGGAGGATTATGGGCTCTCCGGGACCGATTAAGGCCGAATGTGGTTTCAGGAAGAAGACTGGCCTCTCGGGAACGTCGCTCTCCATTTCCCTCGCGTGTTCGACATAGTTTTTGGCCAAAGCAACGATTTTGCTCGGCCTCACATCGTAATGAGTATCGCGGAACGGTAGCCTGACCATCCCCAACACCGTATCTAGTTAGAACCGAGGGTTATAAAGCGCTCGCAAATGATAATAACCCTCAGAGCAACTTCCAACGGTGGGCATCATGAGGCTCGTCGTTCTCAGTGAAAGGGGAAGTGCACTGGCCCTCGCGTTCATGGTAGTGTTCATGGCAGTCTTCCTGGCGATGTTCGGCTTTATGTTGCTCAACGTTCCAGGGGGCAGCGTTTTCATCCTCGGCTTCTCCGCCTTCTTCATGGCGACGATGCTCTTTGGGGTTTACGCCCTGCTCAGAAAGAGACGGGAATACAGGAGAGCCCAAAACTTCGCGGAGATGGTGAGCTTCTCGGATTCTGGAGTCTCCTTCCAGGAGGGCCGGGAGTTCGAGATCGGGAGGCTCGAGATGAGGGGCTACTGGGTCGGGAGCGGAAGAAACAGGAGCTACCACGTTGAGAGGAAGTTCATCCCCGGGGAGAAGGGTGTGGGGTCGAGCATTCCCTTCCCCAGTGAGGGGTTTCGGGTAACTGTCGCGGGGGACGGAACCGGGGAGGTGAGCGTCCCGGCGGTGAGGATAAGGGACGAGCCCTATAAGGGCATCCTGCTGCTCTTCTTCACTGACGAGGGAGCGGTTAGGGGTTCGGGAACTATTACACTTGCCGTTGATGAGGACTCGGCGCAGGTAAGCTTCAGGGGAGATGGAAAGTTTATCACGGGGAGTGTGTACTCAGAGCTAAGGAAAGCGAGAGGAGTTAAAGTCACCATAGGGGCGGAGGGCTTCTCCCATGAGAGGGTCATTGGAAGGGGGAGATCGTTCGAGTTCAGGAAGAGGATGCTCCCAAAGGAGAAGGTTGTCATGGTGGGAACCTATGGAACGGTGACGCCGAAGATGGTTCTGAGCAGCCTCGGCGACGGCACCGTCGTCATGGGGCACGGCGAGTTCATCATACGGGGGATCCTCGACGTACCGCTGAGGCCCGACGTCAGGGCCGGGGAGACCTTCACGGTCGAGCTGGAGGGAGGAAAAGAAGAAAAGGAGTTCGAGGAGGAGTGGAGCGTGTTTTAGCCCCTAGTTGACCTCCACCCGTATCCCCTCTACCTCGAACTTCCGGTTTATGTTCGCCATCCACTCATCCGGGTCAATTACTATCATCACCGGCTTTGCCTCCAGCGTAATATCCGCGCTTCCAAGACCCTTCTCCACTCTGACGGTTATGTCCATGAACTTGGCATTCTCCGTAACCACTCTAACCTGAACGGGCATCGTGAAGTTGCTCCTGTCAACGAGTTTAAAGACGAGCCTGTACGAACCACTCTCGTTGGTCACGGCAAGGTTCTCAACGGTGTAGTCCGGTAGCAACGTTGAATTGAACCATTCGCTGAAGAACCAGTCGAGGTCTTCCCCAGAAACGTTCTCAAAAATCTCCTCAAGATCGGTCAGGCCACACTCTGTCCCATGGCACCGTATCAAGGCCTCGTGAAGTCCTTTATAGAACGTTTCGTCGCCGAGGACGAACTGGAGGGAACGGAGGGCAAATGCTCCTTTAGTGTAAAGCACCGTGGATACGTTGAGCTTCCTCAAATCCAGCAGGTTCCCGGACATGGCATCGTGGATCGAGATCGACCTCCCGTATTGGATGATGAACTTTTCATTTAGCTCCAGGTACGTATTAAAGCGACCAGGTACGATACGCCTCAGGGCAAGGGACTGAAGGTAGGAGGCAAGACCTTCGTTGAAATACTTGAAATCCGCGTATCCTGCGAACCAGATGTGGGCAAGCTCGTGCGGTATGGAGCCGGTTCTCTTGCGGACGATTAGCTCGATACCACGCCTCTCACCTATGACAACCGAGTTGGTGCCGTCTATCATAAAGGAGCCCGTGAAGTCGGGGTTAATCGCTAGATGTATGTCGCTAAAGGGCCTGACTCCAGTGACATTGACGTAGGTTTCAACGGATAAGTTTATGATCCTCTCCAAGTACACCCAGTAGCGCGGGCTGTACTGTCCATAGGGGATATAAACCGTCACGTTAATGCCCGCCGCGGGGACTTTCTCGACGACCACCGGGCCGTCGTTGATGAAGGAACCAAAGAGGAGTTGAAGGAGCTTTTCTCCCTTCAGCGTTCCAGAACCGTTGAAGGCCCCAAAGCCGGGCACCACAAGGGTGTAGCCCTCGGGCAGGGAGTAAGTCATGTTGAGACCCACCGGCTCGGCCCCAATATCCCACCATGTGAGGGGCGAACCCGCGTACTGCTCTGGCATGTCGAGAAAGACCGGGTATTTCAGCGAGTACTCTACCTCCCCACGGAGGTCTTTCCTCGATGAGTTGAAGCGTATCTCATAGACGGTTAAATAGCTCCGTGTTATCGGACGTCCAAAAGCCTCCTCAAAGAAAATCCTGCTCCCGCTGAGACGGGAAAGGTCAACGGGGACACCCTCAATCGTCAGGTTGAGCCTCAGAACATCGGGGTCGTCGGGAACGCCGGTGAGGGCAAGATAGATGACGTTCTCCGAGACGTTTGAAAGAACAAAGTCGTAACGGCCCCTGATCCTGCTCCCATTGTACTCGATGGTGAGGTTCCCCCATTGGATCGCGGTGGGGGAGTAGATGTTCTCGAGGAGCGGACCGCCCTCGTCCATGCCCAGGTTTTCTACGATTGGGTTTTCGGGGTAGATTACAGAGAAATCCGGGGATTTCGCTGGATTTTCGGTCGTCAATGGGCTGGAAGATGCAGTGTTCGTCCGGGAAGTGCCCCCCAGACAGCCGCTCACGAGAACCACGAGGATAAGAAGGAGCGCCAAAAGGGCCTTCCGCATTTTTACCCACCAGTAGAAGTTAAACCCCTAGAAGTATAAAAAGGTTTTGAGAAGGAAGATTAAAAATCAGCTTCAGTCCTTCAACGCCTCCGGTATTGCCTTGTCCCACTGCTCCCTGGCCAGTTCTCCGGTGTACTTGAAATTATCTACCAGTTTCTCGGCCTTTTTACGCCTCTCCTGGTGCTCCTTCAGGAACTTCTGGACGCGCTCGATAAGCTCACGCTTGCACTGGCCGCAGAGGAGTTCTCCACTCTTGCACGCCCTATAGCGCTCCATGAGCTTCTCGTCGTCGGGCTCGAAGAATATCTCGAACCACTTGAAGACGACGCACTTCTCAGGTTCTCCTCCTTTCTCCCTCTGCTCCTTCGCTGTGGCCCTTCCGCCCGTTAATGCGAACTTCCATATCTTCTTACCGGCTTCCTCAGGATCGTCGGTGAGGTAGACAGCCGTTTCCGGTTTAGAAGCGCTCATCTTGCCCTCCAGACCGGTTAGGGGTGGGAAAAACTTCGAGTGGAGTGCCGCAGCTTTGTAGTAACCGAGACTCTCCGCGAAGTCCCTCTGAAGTCTCCAATAGGGGTCCTGGTCTATGGCCGCTGGAATTAAACAGCGCTTCTTCTCGAAGAACGTTGGAGCGGCCTGTATCGCAGGATAGAATATCATTCCTATCTTGCTCTGCTCGTTGAAGCCGAAAACCGCTTTTGCCATGGAGAAGTTGATCTTTTTTGCTATCGGAAGGGCCATCTCATAGATCTTGGTGAACTCGCTGTTCTGGAAGATGAAGGTTTTATCCGGGTCGAAGCCGACCGCTATGATGTCGAGAATGTTCTCATAGGCCCAGCGCTTGGTTTCTTCCAGGGTTAGCTTCTCCTTGAAGAGGAACTTCTCATCGTCGGTTATCTGGATGTAGAGGTTAACGTTAAACTTCTCCTGGAGCCATTTGGTCGCGTAGAAGGGAATGATGTGGCCTATGTGCATCGGACCGCTCGGACCCCTACCTGTATAGAGGAAGAAGCCCCTCCCGCTCTCGTAGTCGGCCAAAACCTTGTCGTAGTCCCTGTGGGAGAAGAAAAAGCGCCTCCTGAAGAATATCGGGAGCTCGCCCCCGGTGAGCTTTGCGGTTTTCTCTATCAACTCCTCCGTCAGCGGACTCGTCCCAAACTGTTCGATCAGCCTTTCGTAGTCCACGACTCCCTCAACGTCCCAGGGGGTAACCTTAAACTCCAATTCCAACACCTCCGTTTCCAGTGGAAATGAAACTCCGAACTAAGGCGGAGTAGAAGAGAGGTTCACCAGAGCCAAAAACGACCACCGCGCATGGGTGTAAAGAAGGAGGAAGAGATTTAAAGTTTTGGGTCATCAGGGTAGCGGTGGGAACATGAAGGCGGTCGTGCTGGGTTCGGGTTCGTACAGCGGACGCCGAAACCGCTCTGCAGCTGCGAGAACTGTTTAAGGGCAAGGATTAACCCCGCTCTAAGGAGAACGAGGTTTTCGTTCTACTTCGAGGGAACCCTTATTGATCCGAGTCCAGACTTACACTACCACCTCGAGAGGCTGAACAAAAAAGTTGAGGGGATCTTCATAACCCACGCCCACTTTGACCACATAGCGGGCTTTCCAGAGCTTCAGGTTTTTAAGGAACTGGATGTCTACTCCCACGGGCAGGGCGTTGAGGTGGCAAAGCGCTTGGCTTCGCTCTTCCTCGGAGGTGCCGCCCCCGAAAACAGGGAATGGCGTTATCACGGACTTCCGTTCAACGAGTGGGTCGAGCTTGACGGGATAAGGGTCTTCCACTTCAGAACGGTTCACCGCTCGATAGAGAACTCCGGCGGCTTCGTCTTCGA
>Ga0256831_1000246_pt1 | contig 28993 bp, 22 predicted proteins | sample 132544metaG_FD_189087 | JGI IMG/M metagenome (GOLD analysis project Ga0256831, IMG submission 189087) | Hydrothermal vent microbial communities from Lau Basin, Pacific Ocean - 132-544 | ecosystem: Environmental > Aquatic > Marine > Hydrothermal vents | place: Pacific Ocean: Lau Basin | collected... | reverse complement strand
GGTATAATAAATCCTCTATTGTCCATTAAATCTATTATTTCTAAATTAGTCAAATCAAGTATACCTTTAGGTAATGTTTTTAATTTATTACTAGATAATTTAAGGTATCTTAGATTTTTAAAATATTTGATAGAGTCCGATAATTCTTCAAGTCTTTGACCGGAAAGATTTAATGAATATACTGCAAGTTGATTTTTGTGTGCCTCCTTAAGTGAAAAGTATATTGTATCTACTTGTATTTCTATTTGTTTTTGACTGAACACAATGACACTTTGTATTAAAATTAAAACTATTATATATATTTTATTCATTCTATATCTATTTTATTTTGATTATGTCGTACAACTACGGTAAATCCCATACAAAAATACAAAATATTACCTTATCATATAAGAAAGCACTAATTTAACACACTTATAACCGTTTGTAAACGTATGTAAACGGCTATAAACGACTACAAACGTATAATTTTCGCCTTTGCTCTCCATTTCGTCTCATCTTTGCATTGTCAATATGACATTAACATTTTTTTATTTAATCTGATGCTCATATGTAGCATTATAAAAAAACAAATTATGAAAAATTTAAGAAACTCAGTACAGCTAATTGGAAATCTTGGTCAAGATGTAGAACTAAGAGAATTTGAAACAGGTAAAAAGAAAGCCAACTTTACCCTCGCTACTCATGATTATTACACAGACAAAAATGGAGAAAAACAAGAGAAAACGGAATGGCACAATATCGTCGCTTGGTCAAATCTAGCTGAATGGATGAATGACAGACTAAGCAAAGGTGATCAAGTATTAATTCAAGGAAAACTCACTTATCGCAAATATGATGATAAGGATGGAAATACGAGGTACATTACAGAAATCATAGCATCTGATTTTGTTGAGCTAAACAAGAAATAAATTGAATTTATTATTTTTTATCTAATCCGGTGCTTTGTCCCAATAATTCACGAGACAATCGCATCATAAAATTTATGACAAATGAAAACTTTAAAAAATTATGTACAACTAATCGGAAACCTTGGTCAAGATGTCGAACTTCGCGAATTTGATAGCGGAAAGAAAAAAGCATCATTTTCCGTAGCAACTTCAGAGCAATTTACTAAGGATGATGGAGAAAAAACTGAAGTCACCCAATGGCACAATGTGTCCGTTTGGGGAAAACTTGCAAATATTGTCAATGATAGCCTTTCAAAAGGAGACCAAGTTCTGATTCAAGGAAAACTTACTCACCGCAAATATGAGGATAGCAATGGCAATACCAAATATTTTACAGAGGTAGTGGCAAGCGAATTTATGAAGATAAACCGCAACTGATACATTTTGTTTTTCAAACACTAATAGTGTCTGAACAGAAAGCATCTCGAGCTTTATTCATTTAAAAATAATTCTTATCGTACTTCAAAATATTTGAATGAACAGAGCTCGGGGTTTAGCTGATAAATATTTCAATACCGGAATTTGTGATATATACATCGACCAATAAAATTTTGAAAATTTTATTATCCGGTATTTCATCTAAAATATATAATTATGTTATTCAAAACTTATGCAAGTGCTGTTATGGGAGTAGAAGCAAAAACCATAACAGTAGAAGTAAATGCAGGAGGAGTTGTCCCCGCAGGTTCCAGTTATTATCATTTGTTAGGTCTTCCTGATAATGCAATCAGAGAAGGGTTCCAAAGAATAGAAGCAGCAATAAAAAACATATCTTATGAGATGCTAAGATTGAAATTAGTGATTAATCTTGCTCCTGCTGATATTCGAAAAGAAGGCTCCGCTTATGATCTTCCAATTGCCCTCGGGGTATTAGCTGCAACAAAGCAAATGAATGGAGACGAATTGGACAAATATGTAATAATGGGGGAGCTCTCACTAGACGGAAATCTGAGATCGATAAGAGGTGCACTGCCTATAGCCATCCAAGCAAAAAAAGAGGGATTCAAAGGTGTATTATTACCCGAACAAAATGCCATTGAAGCAGCGATTGTAGATGGAATTGATGTTTTTGCCATTAGAAACTTACGGGATGCAATAGAATTTTTTGACGGCATTGCCAATCCTGAACCAATAAAACACAATGTTGATGAGATGTTTTATAATAATGTAAATAATTATACAGTAGATTTCTCTGATGTAAAAGGACAAGAAAACATAAAAAAAGCCCTCGAAATATCTGCTGCCGGTGGTCATAATGTAATACTGATAGGCCCTCCCGGAGCAGGAAAAACCATGCTCGCAACTCGTTTACCTACGATTTTACCTCCTTTGGATTTAGATGAAGCCCTTGAGACGACCAAAATATACAGCGTATCGGGAATGCTCGAAAAGGATCAATCTCTTATCACCATCAGACCCTTTCGTTCACCTCATCACACTATCAGCGATGTCGCATTAGTAGGAGGTGGCTCACATCCCAATCCCGGTGAAATTTCATTGGCGCATAATGGAGTTTTGTTCTTAGATGAACTACCGGAATTTAAAAGAACTGCATTGGAAGTTTTGAGACAACCTATGGAAAGCAGAAAAGTAACGATATCCAGAGCCAAAATAAGCGTCAATTACCCTGCTGATTTTATGTTGATCTCCTCAATGAATCCTTGCCCCTGCGGTTTTTATAACCACCCAGAAAAAGAATGTGTATGCTCCGTAAGCGCAAGAAAAAGGTATTTGAATAAAATTTCAGGACCTCTATTAGACAGAATAGATCTTCATGTGGAAGTCACTCCGGTCTCTTATAAAGAATTGTCAAATCAAGAATACAGTTCAGAGACAAGCGAAGATATCCGTAAGAGAGTCTTAAAGGCTAGAGAAATTCAGAAAGAGAGATTTAAAAATAATAAGAAAATCTTTAATAATTCACAAATGTCAAGTAGAATGGCTAGAACCATATGTAAATTGGACAAAGAAAGTATAGAATTATTGAAGATGGCAATGGAAAAACTTCAATTATCTGCCAGAGCCTATGATAGAATATTGAAAGTATCAAGAACTATCGCTGATTTGGATCAAAGTAAAGATATAAAGTCCGAACACCTGTCTCAAGCAATAAATTATAGAAATTTGGACAGAGAGGGCTGGCTAGGGTAATAGAATGCATAAGTATATATTGTTATTTATCGCGCAAAACAATATTATTTTTCATAAATTATATTTTATTTGTTATTATTGCATAAGTTCCGGTTTTAAAATAAAACATTTGCTTAATTTTTGGTATGAAAAAAATCTTGATATTTTCACTTTTATTGTTTTCTTCACTTTATGTTTTCGGGCAAACATCCTATCATTTGCCTAAAGTTTTGTTTCTCACCACCGGAGCAGATGAAGGCAGAGGTACGGTTTCAGATGGAATTGTGGTTGGCTTGGAAGCTTTCAACAGGCTTGGAACTACTGTCAGATTGGAAAATCGGGAAGTACTGTTACAACCTGATATCCTTGCCGCCTATGATATTATGATTGTTCCTACAATCAAGGGCTATCACGATAAACCGCAGGATTATTCCCTGACATATATGTCGGATATCGAATTAAAAAATATAGCACTATGGGTGAAAAACGGTGGTACATTGGTAACAGATGTAAATATCGGACGCAATACCCTTGAGGGAGAAGACAGATTTATCAAAGACAAGATACTAAATGTCAATAATTGGGAACTGGGAAGATGTTTCGGTGTTGCATTGAAAGAAATAAATACGGATAATCTTGCTATAAGGGAAACGGATTTGGATATTTGGCATCACGATATTATGAAGCCGAAAAACAAAGAAATATGGAGACTCATCGCAGTTAAAAAAGCCCCAAGAGTCAGGGTGCTGGCAAAATGGGAAAATACAACCGTCAATTATCCGGCAATTACTTTAAATAATTATGGAAAAGGTAATTCCTTTTTGCTTCCGACTTTTTATGTCTTGCATCCCCTATCCGACGGAGGATTGTCAACCAAAAAAGAAATTTACGCATTTTACAAATATGTCTATGAAACTGCATTAGGAAACAGAAAATATCCTATGCAATTCTTACCCTGGAAAAACGGTCATACAAGTGTGTATTGCCAAACCTTTGATGACGGAGGTAATGCGGAAGAGTATGACAGGATTTTTAATTTTATCGAAAAAAACCAATTGCCTACAGTCTTTTTTGTCACTCCGCATATAGACAAAAATATAGCTGAAAAAATGAAAAAACAAGCTTATATTTCTATTCAAGGTCATTCATACAATCATCCTGATTTCAGAAAATTGGATTATTTTAAGACATTAACAGAATTTTTAATGAACAGGCAATATTGGAACAAAAAATTCAACGGTTTTCGCTTTCCCTATGTTTCAAATAGTTTCTGGGGGATGTATTTGCTCGACAAGTTAGGCTTTGAATATGAAACCAGCATCGCTGCCAACAATTTGGATTTTATCAGGGGATCGGTTGTTCCCTACAATATTCCGGTATTCAATGATGAATTTTATGCAACACTGGATTTATTGGAAATATCTCAAATTTACCGCAGTGATTGGTATTTCTACAAAAAAATACTTGACAATGATCCATATACTCCGGAAGAACAAAAACAGGATGCAAATAATTTTGAAACTTACCTTTTTGAATATTACAATAAGGTAGTAAAACCTGTCAATGGTGTAATGGTTTATCTCGGGCATCCGATGTACTCGGGTAAAAGCGAGACAACTCTTCGTCCATTGCAGAAATTCATCGATTATCTGAAGGAAAATAATGTCTGGATAGCATCCCTTAATGAAGTAGCAGCAAGGTGGAACAAGTTGGAAAAAATGAACGTTAAAATTGAGGAAAACGGACATCAGGTAACTTTAACAGTAGATTTGCAAGGACAAACCATCGAAGATCTTACCATAAAATTGCCGGCAAAACCCGTTGAAGTGACTTATAATTGCAATTATCATCTGACAAATATAGGCGGAATTGAATATCTGATTATTGATTTGGAAAATAGCAATACTATTTATTTAAGGTTTTGAATTTGTGAAATGGCAAAACAACATTATCAAAGCAAAACGTGTTTTATAATCAAATAGAAACTTACCAATGAAAGTATCAGGATACATATTACTACTATTATTTTTTTGTAATTTTATCGCTATAGGGCAAAACAAAGTGGAATACAGTGCTGAAATAACTACTTGGTTTCACGACAAACAAGCCGCCGTTTCCATTACTTTTGATGATGCGGATTATACCCAATATCAATTTGCTTATCCTATTTTGGACAAATATCACTTGAAAGCAACATTCAGTCTCGTCGGCGAATGGACAAAAGACAAACCCACTTATTCGGCAGAGGAAGGTATGTTTAAAATAAAAAAAATGGGCTGGAACGAGATTCTTGAATTAAGTAAAAAAGGTCACGAAATAGCAGCTCACGGATATGAACACAAGAGATACGGGAAACGATTATCAACCGATATATTATCCCTTCAAATGAAAAAAATCAAAGATCTTATTGAAAATAAAATTCATAAAACCGTTTATACCTTGCATTATCCGTATTCATTTACATCCGACAGCATCGTAAAAGGTGCTGATAAAGCAGGGTTTCTGTTCGGCAGGACACAAGGAGACCACAACTATAATAATCCGAAATTCAATAACAGATTGCTCCTTAATAGCAGGGCAATAATCAATAATACCAATCCTGATACAATTGAATTCAAACAATGGGTGAACGAGGCAAAAGGAAAATGGTTGATTTTGATGTATCACCGGTTGTTCACCAAAGATGCATTCGAAATGAGCATAATGAAAAATCACAATGTTACAAATACTTATTCGCTATATCCGGATACTTTTGACAAACAAATGAAATATCTTGCATCATCGGGTTATTGGATTGCTCCGGTTGCAGACATTGGAAGATATGCTATCGAAAGAGAAAATACTCTTCTTAAAATGTCAATATGCAAAAAATCAATTAAAATCAAAACAATAACAAACCTTGACGAAAATACTTACAATATCCCACTTACGCTCAAAGTGAAATTGCCTTGGAAAAAGGTAAAGGTTAGCGGAAGCAACAACGATGGAATATTTGAAGTAATCAACAATGCGATATTGATTGATTTTCTACCCGGAAAAACTATAAAAATCAGAAAAAAGAAATAGATGTATTACACTTTGAGAATAATAGAAAAAATACTGATTATCTATTTCACAACATATTTTGTAATAGATATAGTGATGTATTTTTATTCTCTTTTAGTCTTTTTTCGCAACAAAAAAACACAGGATACCGGTTTGGATTACAAAAACCATCCTATTTCTATTATCGTCCCTGCCTACAATGAAGATGTCTCGCTTATAACTTGTACCGATATGCTCACACAATTGGATTATCCGGATTTTGAAGTATTAGTGGTAAATGACGGCTCAACGGATAAAACTATGCAAGTACTGAAAGAAAATTATGAATTGGTAGGCAGAGAAAACGAACAAACCCGGTTTTTGCATACAATGCCGGTAAAAAATGTATTTGATGTAAAGGATAGAAATATCGTGGTAATCGACAAAGAAAACGGGGGTAAAGCAGATGCTATCAATACAGGAATAAATTATGCTACAGGCAAATTTATCTGTACCATTGATGCGGATTCCATATTGGACAGAAATGCACTAAAAGCCGTGATAAAACCATTTATCAAAAATAAAAATACTATTGTAACCGGAGGACAACTTGCCGTAGCTAATGATGTCCAATTGGAAAATAATAAAGTGATAAATTCCAAAGCACCTCGAAATATCTGGGTACAATGGCAAATTATTGAATATATCAAATCATTTTTGGTCTCGCGAATAGCTTTAAGCAAAATCGATGCATTGTTGATTATGTCGGGCGCATTTTCTTTGTTCAAAAAAGAAGATTTATTGCAAATAGGTGGATTTTTAAGCAAAACCAATGACCACGAATATATAAAAAAACATATCGGAACCGGCAAACAAACGGTTTGTGAAGATATGGAAGTAGTAGTTCGTTTATGGCAATTCAAATATGACAGAAAAATAAAAGCAAAAGCCGTATTTCTTGCCGAACCAGTATGTTGGACGGAGGTTCCCGACAATCCTGTTAATCTATACAAACAACGTTCCCGTTGGCATCAGGGGCTTGGTGAAACCCTCAAAATGCACAGAAATATGATATTTGAACCGAAATACGGTATTACCGGATTGTTCGGTTTACCATATTATTTGTTATTTGAATTTCTTTCTCCGTTAATAAAGGCTTTTTCTTTGATTTTTATCATTGTTGCAGCAAAATACGGGGTTATTAATATCACTTGGGTTATTTTATTACTATTGAGTGTGATGCTGACTTCAGCCCTTATTATGAGTTCTATTACCGCTGTTGTTGAGTATTGGAGCAATCGCAATGCACAGGCAAACAGGGATGCCTTGAGGTACAAAACTTTTGGAGATTGGATTTGGTTGATTGTGGCTGGAATATTGGCAGAATTTTCTTACTCCTTTTTCAAAATAGCCGCTCAATTGACGGGAATTGTTAATTTTGTTTCAAAAAAGCACGATTGGAAAAAATTTAACAGAAAAGGAATCAATAAAATATAAAGCAAATGAAACGAATACAAATAATTATAATACTCTTTTTAAGTATCCCGGTATTTTCCCAAAATATAAATTTATTACGCAATAAAGGTTATGAGGCCAGGATTGCTGGCAAAACCGATAGTGCATTGATATATTATGAAAAAATACTTAAATTCGATTCAGATGATTATGATGCCAAACTGGCTGTTGCCCGTTTGTATTTTTCAAAAGAAAACTATAAAAAAGCGAGATATTTTTACAGGAGTATTTTGAAAAAAGATAAAAAAGATGTGGAAGCCCTTAATGGATTGGGCAAGATTTATATGAGTACCGATAAACCGGAAAAAGCAGTAAAATATTTTCAAAAAGCAATAAAATACTTGCCTGCTTACGTACCTTTGCATTTCAGTCTGGCAAAGGCTTATGTTTGGACGGACAAGCTCAATAAAGCCATTGAAGAATATGATAAAATTATTGATATTGACCCTACTTATTCAGAAGCCTGGCAGGGAAAAGGAAAAATGAATTATTGGCAGGAAAAACCGGTTTCAGCTCTGAAATATTATAAAAAAGCATTGGAACTGGATTCCTTTTCCGTTGAAATTAATAATGAATACAAACAAATAAAACAGGAAACAAAATTTCGTATTTCCGCAGGATTAAAAATCCAAAATGAAAACGAAGAAAACTACCAAATCAATGCTTTTATCCAACAATATGGTGTAGCAAAAAGAATAACCGATCATATTGATGTATCTACATCTTTTTTGCTCGACAAGTCAAACAGGGATTTTAAAAATTCAGATGAAGGGGATACTATCCGTACTTTTGACAATACTTTATTCAGGATTGGCTGGATAACAGCCAAACACAAAATATATGCTTTTGCCGGTTATAGCAGCAGCGATAAAAAACTCACCGCTTATGGATTGAATTGGAGATGGATTAAACCTACAGGTGAAATTACCTTAAAAAATTCAATCAATGCCGGCTATGATTATTTTTATTACTGGAATAAAATCGGACATAAAACAGCTTCGGAAAATTTTAAAATCCAATACAATAAATTCACTGTTGATTTGAATGCCGGATACGGTATAATAGATTCGGCTTTTGTCGAAGATGTTGCCAATGACAAATATTATACCGCAGTCAATCCTCATTATGAATACGGTATTTCCTTCTCATATAAATTGTTTTCACTTCCGGTAGTAAAAATAGCGGGCAATTATTCCTTTTCCGATTACAAATTCAAATCCCGTTATTACTATTCACCGCAGGGAAGAAAATTGGTTGGACCGTCGGTTTTTGTATATTATCCTTATGGCAATTTCTATTTTTACGGTGGATTTTCTATCAATTTCGGAACCGAATATTATTATGAATTGGAAAATGAAGAACTGAAGAAATACTATATCAATGCAAATAACTGGTCTTCCGACTTGGAAATAGGCTACAATTTCAAATCACTATCAACATCTTTTAGCGCAAGCAGATTTTACAATGATTATTATTCAAATTATAGTATTTTACTGAACTTCAAATATCTGTTGTAGTCTTATGAAAGGAAAATTACTTGTCATTTTATTATTACTTGGACTTCTGACCTATACTATTTTCAAAATGATGAAATATGAACAGTCGGTTAGAGAAGATCATATTATCACTAAATATGTGGAAGATGATACAAAACCACTAATCGAGAAAATGAGTCCGGAACAAATACAATCCATTGTCGAGGATTTGGATATTAATTTTAATGTTGGTAATAATTATTTCAATAAAAAAACAACAAATGAAGAACAGGATGAATGGAATACATTATTGCTCAAAGGTGTAAATATCGGAGTTGCAGTACCGGGTAAATTTCCGGCACAATTTTCCTTGACTTTCAAAGAATATCTTGACTGGTTGATAAAAATCGGAGAGATGAATGCCAATACCATCAGGTTATATACCATACTCCCCCCTGAATTTTACAAAGCCTTTGCTTACTACAATCTGCATTACCAAAACAAACCAATATACTTGTTGCAAGGGGTTTGGGCAACCGACCCGGAAGATAAAAATTACTATAATCCGGCTTATGTTAGGAGGTTTCAAAAGGAAATTATTGATGTTTTGGATGTTCTAAATGGTAATGCCGTTCTGAAAGCAAACCCCGGTAAAGCTAATGGTATATACGCTACAAATGTATCAAAATTTGTTGCAGGGCTTCTTTTAGGACGTGAATGGGAGCCAAAAAGCGTATATCAAACCGTCAAAAAAAATAATATCAACCACTATAACGGAACATTTATTTCAATAGCAGATGCCAATTCAATGGAGGTTTGGTTGGCGGAAATGATGGATTTTACCGTGAGATATTCCACACAAAACTATCAAAACCAATTTCCTGTATCTTTTGTAAATTGGCTTCCACTTGACAATATTTATCATAGTACCGAGTATATAGAAAATGATAAAGTACGTGAATATGACAATGATCTGAAAAGTATTGATTTCCGCAAATTCAATTCATCCGATTTGTTCAAAGCCGGAATTTATGCAGCTTACCACGTATATCCTTATTATCCCGATTTCATTAATATTGATCCGAAATATGCTAATTCAAGAAATAAAAAAGGTGAAAAAGATAATTTTTACGGCTATCTAAAAGACTTGAAAAAGCATAACGAGGGAATACCTTTGGTAATAGCAGAATACGGATTACCGACAAGTCGCGGCATAAGTCACTTTGCATACACGGGATTTCATCAGGGCGGGCATTCGGAATACGAGCAGGCAAAAAAGTCCTTGACACTGACAAAAGATATTTTTGATACACATTGTGCCGGTGCTATTTACTTTGAATGGGCTGATGAATGGTTCAAACACAACTGGTTGGTACAGGATTTTGAAATTCCTTTTAAAAACCGGGTTTTGTGGCATAATATGGAGAATCCGGAACAAAACTTCGGTATCATTGCCTTGGAAGATAAAAGACATACTATTGACGGCAATTTGAATGATTGGAATTTGAGTAATGGTGATATTATGGCTGATGCCGATGCTACTTATTTCTATATAGCCGGAAATTTTTCTGATTTTGATTTTGCAAAAAACAATCTCTATATTGCCATTGATACTTATGACAAAGAAAAAGGAGACCACAAATTACCGTTTTCCAACCAAAATTTTGAAAACGGATTTGAATTTTTATGCGTTTTTAAATCTTTGCAAAATGCCGGAATACTTGTTGATAATAAGTATTCCGTATATACCGATATTTACAATGACTCTATTCCGGTATATGCATCCAAACCCAATGATGACGGTATATTCGTTAATCAAAATATGCTTGTCAATCGCGGAAGAAAAACATTGTGCGGAGTAAAAAACGATTCCTTGGTAAATAATAGAAGCCCCTTGGTTTTTGGAAATTCACACGATGCAAAAACATCCAATTGCGATTGGAATTATTCGGAAAAAAATCACAATTTCGAACTTCGGCTAGACTGGCATTTATTGAATGTTTCCGACCCTTCGCACCGGTATGTTTTGGATGATAATCCCGGCACCAAGGAAATTGAAGCAAGCACCACGGACGGATTTAGAGTATATCTGTTTGTTACGAGTAAAGATGATAAGATATTAAGGCAGATTCCAGCCGATAAACCGTATTTTTTCACTTGGGACGAATGGTCAAAACCTGTTTTTGCGGAGCGTGCAAAACCCCTGTATGATACTTTACAAAATTATTTTAAAACTCTCCACAACAGAAAGGATACCACAATAAATGTATCAAAAGAATCATTTGCTATAGCTGATTTTTTTGGAAACAAAAAGGGAGCAATATCCATATCTTTTGACAATGCGGGATTTTCACAATACAGGTTTGCATTTCCGGAACTTGTAAAATACAATTTGACTGCAAGTTTTGGTGTTGTAAAAAATTTATTGGATATCAATCCCAATTATACCAAATTCAATGAAGGAAAAAAAATCAAACGTCTCGGTTTACTTCAACTAAATGAAATGTTGAAATATGGAAATGAAATCGCTCTTCAATCAATTTCAGGTGATTTTGACTACAAAAATACCGGAATTCCTTCGCTAAAGACCGGTATCATTACTTTGCACAATCCTGATGTTGTTTCTTTAAATAAATTGAGGCAAAGCAGCTTTATTTTCCGGAAAAAAACCGGTATTGACAGTATTTTAAGCATTAATTTTGACAATATCCATTACAATTTGGTCAATACAAGTATAACTGAATTTGAATTGGATTCCCTATTGAAAGTATTTCAAGGACAATGGAGTATTTTGCAATATTATCATATAAAAAAATTCGATAAATCATATACCATATTCACTACCGGTAAAAGATTTTTTATAGATTATGAAAAATTCCAAAGACAAATACGAATAGCGAGAAATACAGATTATTGGATAGCAACGGAATCCTCTGTTTTCAAATATTTGAAGGAAAAATCAAATTCAAAAATAGATACAAAAAAATATGGCAATTCCATATATTTGAATATTTACAACAATCTTAAGTCTTATCGCCAAGTATTGACGGTATTGTATAAAACGAATGCCAAAACAGTAAAAATAACAGGAGCTGCTACCGATGGATATTTTACAAACAGAACAGGGGTAATACAATTTGATGTCTATCCCAACAAAGAGGTTAAAATAGAAAAAATAAACTAAAAAGGAGATTTATGAAATATATACCTTATATATTAATATTGCTTTTCTCGATTGCTTTGTCAAATTGCTCTACTTCCGATACCAAAAAAACGGCAATAGAAAAACAACTGACGGGGCGTCTGCCAAAAGTACTGTATATCACCACAGGAGTAAATCATAAAGGCAATGACATAGATTTGCCCAAAGGAATAATAGTAGCTATACAAATCTTCAACAAATCGGGAATTCCGGTAAGATTGGAACCGCGTGATGTATTGTTTGACAAGGACTTTTTATTTGATTATGATATAATAATACTTTCCACAACTGCGGGATATCACGATGCGGACAGAAAATATTCATTGACATATATGACTGATGCGGAATTGAAAAACTTGGATGATTTTGTGATGAAAGGAGGTGTTCTGATAGCCGGTGATAATGTCGGCAGAAATTATTTCGATGGAACAGACAGACTTGAAGATGCAAATAAACTGAATAAAAATAATTATCCGCTTACAAAAACTTTCGGGGTGGTATTGGAAGAAAAAAATATGAAGGGATATCACATTGAAGGAAATATTTCTGATTCTCTAAAAGGGGAATTTTTGAGTGAAGTAGATGATGATTTATGGACTTTGGTACCGGACACTATTATTTCTAAATCGTTGAAATCACTTGCTTTTTGGAAAAATCAAAATGATTCCATTCCGGCAATTATGCAAAATGATTACGGTGACGGAACGGCTTTTTTGCTGTCATCGTCTGATTTTTTGGATATCAATTCGGAAAATGATTATTGGAATATCAATCAATTGGAAGCATTTTATAAATATGTTACAAATCATTATTTTAAGAAAAATAATATCAGCTGTAAATTAAATCCCTGGCCCAACGGTTATTCTTATGCGTTTTGTGCTACTTTCAATTCACAAGGAAATATCGAGCAATTTAAAAAAATAATATCAGGGCTTGATAAATATAAAATCAAACCTTCCTTTTTTGTAAACGGTCTTCTTAATGATACTATAATGGATTATCTCAAAGGAGTTAATGTCGAACTGGCTTCAACCGGATTAAAATACGAAAATTATGAGAATTATGATTACCCTACTGCCATAAACGATATTTTGAGTAATGAAAAAAAATGGAATCGAAAATTTAAAGGATTCCGTTTTCCCTTTACAAATCCTGAATTTTCCGGTTTATTAGCTATTGATATACACAATTATTCCTACGAATCCAGTATTAGTGTCAATAATTTGGAGTTCCTTCACGGCAGCGTTTTCCCTTATAATATCATCATTACTCATAACAGGTTTTATAAAAGTACAAACATTTTGGAAATAGCACCTTTGTATCACGATGATTATTTCTTTTTGAATGAATTGCTTGATAAGAAAAAAATTAACTGGAAAAAAATTATGGAAAAAACAATGATTTATTCCCAATATTTGAATGATTTTTGGAATTACAGTGTAAAACCATATAACGGATTAATGGTATATCTCGGACATCCCGCAATAACAGGATACAATGATACTACATTTTTATCTTTGCAAAATCTAATTGATACTATCCGGAATGATAATACTTGGATAACATCTATCGGGGAAATAGCGGATTTTAGAAATAAATACGACAAATTGGATTTTTATACCGGGAAATCAGATACAGGAATCAATATTATTGTCAAATCAGACAACGATGATATTGTCAAAAACTTAAGTATTAATTTTGAAAAAAGACCGGCAAAAGCAACTGCAAATAGAGGTGAAGTGAAAATATTGGAAAGAAATGGCAAATACAGTATTGTTTTTGATGCTTTTAACGGACAAACTATAAATATCGGGTTTTGATAAAATATGTTCGGATGAAACGAACATGAATTTTTTTAATCATAAAATACACACAAGTGAATGATTAAAATAAATTCATGAGAGTTCCTGAATGTATTATAAATTTTTATTAATTTTTTACAAAATAAAAATTTTAAACAGATGAAAATTAAAAATTATATAGCCTTGATTTTATTGCTTACTTGGACTTTTGCTTACTCACAAATCTGTGACCTGCAAAGAGACAGTTTTGCCTTGATGCAAATTTACAATGCTTTGGACGGCGATAATTGGAACTATAACACCAACTGGGGCACTAATGAGCCACTGTGGGCTTGGCACGGTGTAGAAACAGGTTTGGATGGCTGTGTAGATATTTTGAATCTCAACAACAACAATCTTAATGGGGAATTGCCTGAAGAAATAGGAGATCTTTTGAATATTACCCAAATGTATCTCAATGACAATCAAATTTCCGGTAATATTCCCGCTGAAATAGGAAATCTTACAAATCTTATCGAACTCGACTTGTACGGCAATCAATTGTCCGGTTCGATACCTGCGGAAATCACATATTTATCCGAATTGAGATATTTGTATCTTGGACATAATCAATTGACAGGGCAAATACCGGTAAATATTGGAAATTTGAGCAACTTGGTTCATTTTTTTGGTGATGACAATCAATTATCGGGACAGTTGCCCGTATCAATCGGAAATTTATCCAATCTTGTTTGGTTGGATTTAAGTAACAATCAACTCACGGGTCAATTGCCTGTGGAATTAGGTAATTTATCAAATTTAGTAAATTTGTATTTGAGTACTAACCAAATTTCAGGGCAAATACCGGCAGAAATAGGCAACTTATCCAATTTGATAGAACTTGACCTTTACAGTAATCAATTGTCAGGTAATATTCCAATTGAAATTGGCAATTTGTCAAGTATTAAATATTTGTATTTGAGTTACAACAATCTTTCAGGACAAATACCGGTAGAAATTGCCGATTTGTCGAATCTGGAACATCTTTTTCTTGACTCCAATGAATTGACAGGACAAATACCAGATGAATTGGGAAATTTATCAAATCTTATATTTCTTTTTATGGATTCCAATAATTTTACCGGACAGTTGCCGGCATCATTGGGTTCTTTGATTAATCTAACGGAACTTCATCTGTATAGAAATCAAATCGAAGGACAGTTACCTCCTGAATTCGGCAATATGCAAAATTTGGAATACCTTTATCTTTTTGAAAATAATCTTTCGGGGCAAATACCGGATGAATTGAGCAATCTCAACAATCTTGAAGGATTTTATCTTGATCGTAATGATTTGTCCGGTTGTATTCCACAATCAATTTTAGATGCTTATTGCGACCTTGGGTACAACCCGAATTCATATTTGCAAGGATACAATCTTACCAGCAATCCGTTGCTACCTTTTGAAGGCGATATGCAGATTGTTTGCAGCGGTGCTCAACAAGTAGGAGCAGCTTGTGATGACGGCAATCCCAACACTGAAAATGATATTATTCAGGGTGATTGTTCCTGTCAGGGTGATATTATACCGGTGGAATTGTGCAGGCAAAGTGATTCTACTGCATTGATGGCTCTTTACTATGCAACAGGTGGAGCAAATTGGACAAGGAACGACAACTGGGGTTCGGAAAATTTATTAAGTGAGTGGTACGGTATCGAAGTGGATGCTGACGGCTGCGTGATTTGTATTGATTTGGACGGAAATGCCGATTGTGATGTCAATTCTGCTTCAGGCAACAGTCTTAACGGTATCATTCCTCAGGAAATAGGCGATATATCCCGACTCCGTACATTGAATTTGAGCCATAATAATCTTACCGGCAGTATTCCGGTAGAGATTGGTTCTCTTGAGGGTCTTGAATATATTTATCTGCACCACAATAGTCTATCCGGGCAAATACCGGATGAATTGAGTAATCTCAACAATCTTGAAGGATTTTATCTTGATCATAATGATTTGTCCGGTTGTATTCCACAATCAATTTTAGATGCTTATTGCTACCTGGAGTACAACCCAAATTCATATTTGCAAGGATACAATCTTATCGGCAATCCGTTGCTACCTTTTGCAGGCGATATGCAGGTTGTTTGCAGTGGTGTTCAACAAGTAGGAGCAGCTTGTGATGACGGCAATCCCAACACGAGTAATGACATTATCCAAAGCGATTGTGGATGTCACGGAACTATTATCCTGAACAATCCCTGTAGGAGCAGAGATTCGACGGTACTTATGGCTATTTACAATGCAACCAACGGAGACAATTGGTTGCGAAATAATAATTGGGGTGGGTATATTCCCCTCAATGAATGGTATGGAGTTAATACCGACACATCCGGTTGTGTCGATTATCTGTATCTTTGTGACAATAATCTAACGGGGCAATTACCCGCTGAAATAGGATATCTTTCCAATTTGCAATACCTATATCTTTGCAACAACAATTTAGGAGGATTGATACCGGAAGAAACAGGTGATTTGATAGCCTTAAAAGCCCTTGTACTGTCCCATAATCAATTTTCAGGCAATATTCCCGATGAAATCGGCAATTTGACTCAATTGGAATATCTCTACCTCAACAATAATAAACTATCGGGAGAAATACCTAAAAGCCTTAAAAATCTTAATAATTTATCGGATCTTTACTTAAATGATAATGACTTTGAAGGAGCATTACCGGAAGAAATAAGCCAATTGCAAAACCTTACCGACTTGTCTATTCACGACAATAATCTGACGGGTACGATACCGGCGCAAATAGGCGATATGACCGGATTGACACGACTTTATCTTCAAAATAATAATTTTTCCGGTTGTATTCCGGATAAAATAATCAATAACCATTGCGATTTGGGTTTCAATCCCCATCCAAGCACACAAAACGGTTGGGATGGCTACGATTTTACCGGAAACACACTATTGCCATATCTCGGAGATATAGCTAAAATCTGTTCGGGAGAACCGCAAATCGGTGCACCTTGTGATGATCAAAATGATTCGACACAAGACGACAAGGTACAAGAGGATTGCAGTTGCAAAGGATTAAAACCTAACTCAACAGATTATCCGCCAAATATCCATTTCAATTTGTATCCCAACCCAGTGGATGAAATTTTGTTTATAGATACGGATATGGAAATTACCGGAATAGAAGTTTTCGATATTACCGGCAAAAAATTATTTGATGTAAATAACATTTATCCATTACAAAAAATCGACTTAAATCATTGCCATAACGGAATGCTATTGATAAAAATTTATGATAAAAAGCACAAACCTTATGTGAAGAAAGTGATGAAGAGGTAATAGAGTACAATTTTAATAAAGCACCTGCCAATCCTAAATCCACATAATATTATTTGTAATAAATATAAATTAAGCTCACAAAAACAGACATTTTCTTTGAATTGTCGACATTTTTGTATATTGCAAAATATTATAAAAGACACTTTTGTCTTTTATATGCGAATTAACTAATTTTTTCTTAACTAAAACACAAATGATATGCTTTCAAAAAAACAAGCTTTGCTTTTCTTTTTAGGAGGAACTCTTCTTTTCTCCATTATCTTCATTGTAATGTCAATTGATACGGTTTCTAGGGGTATTCCGGCACATACACATGAAGAAAACATGACCGCACAAGTGATTCATGGTAGAGTATTGTGGGATGAAAATAACTGCATGGGTTGCCATACACTGATGGGAGAAGGTGCTTACTACGCTCCCGAACTTACCAAAGTTTATGATAGATTAGGACCAGATGTTATGAAGGCCATACTTACTTCAAAAGTACCATGGGCTCCAAACGGTAGAAAAATGGTTGCTTACGGATTTTCTAATGAAGATGCCGAAGGACTTATTGCATTTTTAAAATGGACAGGTGAAATTGATCTTAATGGCTATCCGGCTACACCACCATTAAAAAACAAATTGAAGTAATATTACATTTTTCTAAATTAAAAATATATAATCATGAAATATAAATCACAAAAAGTAGCATATTGGGCGTTCGCACTGAGTATGCTTTTAATTATTTTACAAATTACTTATGGGTTTATTCAAGCATTTGCGCATTTGGGATATGACGGATTGCATGAATGGATTCCTTTTAATACATCTATGGCTGTTCATAAAAATCTACTTGTAGTTTGGATATTGAGCGGTTTTATGGGAGCTGCCTATTATATTATTCCTGATGAATCAGATAACGAACTTTACAAACCAATACTAGCTTATATCCAATTGGGAGCACTTGCTGTAGTAGGAGTTATCGCCGTCGTAGGTTTTCACTTCAACTGGTGGGAAGGAAGAAAATTTTTAGAGATTCCTAGAGAACTTGACTTTTTAGTAGTAGTTGATGTTTTGCTTTTCTTATTTGTTATTTTGATGACATTGTGGAAAGGGAAACAACGTACGACTACTGCTATGATATTATCCGTAGGATTACTTGCAGCAGCACTTCTTTACTTACCCGGAATGATTTGGTTTGACAATCACGCATTGGATTCATTTTTCAGATGGTGGGTTGTTCACCTTTGGGTAGAAGGAGTATGGGAATTGATTATGGGTGGTATTTTAGCCTATCTGTTAATCAAATTAACCGGTGTGGATAGAGAGGTTATCGAAAAGTGGCTTTACGTTATAGTTGGATTGACATTCCTATCTGGTATTCTAGGTACTGGACACCATTATTACTTCACAGGAGCACCTAGCTACTGGTTGATAGTAGGAGGTATTTTCTCTGCACTTGAGCCATTAGCTTTTATGGGTATGGCATTATTTGCAATAAATATGTACAATAAAGGCGAAAAAAGACATCCTAACAAAGTAGCTGTAAAATGGACTCTTGGTACTGCAATTGTATCTTTTGCAGGAGCTGGACTTTTAGGATTAGCTCATACTATTCCACAAGTAAATCTTTATACTCACGGTACTTTTGTTACAGCTATGCACGGTCACTTAGCATTTTGGGGAGCTTATGGCATGATTGTTTTTGCAATAATCACTTATGTAATGCCTAATGTAACAGGAAGAAAAATATACAATAATGCGCTTGGTAACTATGCATTTTGGATTTCACTTATCGGAATGTTAGGTATGGTAACTGCATTTGGTGCTATGGGAGTTGCGCAAGTTACTTTGGAAAGAAGACTTGGACTTGACTTTATGACAGTTCAGCAAGAATTGCATTCACATTTTTGGGTATTGGTTATTACAGCGTCAATATTTACAACTGGAATACTTCTCTATGTTTGGAATTTTATGAAATACGGTTTACCAACGGATGAAGCCATAGGTATGGAGGACGAATTTAAAACTATATAATTAGACAGAGCGACAAATCAAGTTTAATAAGGGCAGCTTCAAGGTTGCCCTTTTTAAATATTTCATATTGTCCTTGTTTTTAATAAATTTACAATGAAAATAGAAAAAGAACCATTTTATCTTAAATCAGGAAAAGAAATTGAGGTTTTTGAAGCCAGTTTTATAAAAAAAATGCCCCTGTTAATCAAAGGACCTACCGGTACAGGAAAATCCAGATTTGTGGAGCATATGGCGTGGAAATTAGATAAAGACATTATTACTGTTGCCTGCCATGAAGAGACGTCAGCAACTGATCTCATCGGTAGATTTATACTTAAAGGAACAGAAGCGGTTTGGCAAGATGGTCCACTCACTAAGGCAGTAAAAAACGGAGCTATTATATACCTCGATGAAATAGCTGAAGCAAGACCGGATATCATCGTTTCCATACACTCACTTACTGATTACAGACGAGTTTTGTTTTTAGACAAACTTGGTGAAGAAATCAAAGCTCACGAAGATTTTATGCTCGTAGCTTCATTCAATCCCGGATATCAAAAAGGATATAAAGAATTAAAACCATCCACCAGACAAAGATTTGTAGGGCTTACTTTTAATTATCCTAAGCAGAATGTGGAAATTGAAATAGTAGAGAAAGAAACAGGTATTGATAGCAAAACAGCAAAAGATTTAGTGAAAATTGCTGTAAAAATAAGAAATCTTCACGAATTGGGACTTACCGAGACAGTATCAACCAGACTAATCGTGGATGCCGCCAATCTAATCAATGCAGGTTTGGATAAAAGATTAGCAGTTAATGTAGGAATCATCCAGCCATTGACCGATGATGAAGAAGTTTTGAAAACCCTGATAACATTGTCCGAACTAATGATTTGATAAATGGAAATCGATCAATTTGTATTCAAAAAAATATTGGGTATCTTTGGCAAGAAAACTCCCGAATTAAGCCAAAATGAAAAAGAGCGTTTGGTTAAACTCGATAATATTTCAGGAGAATTGACGATTCTCGCCAGAGTTCTGACAGGTAAGCCCGTAGATATATTTACTGCCGAAAGAGAAGGAGGCATCAAGGGGAAAAACATATTTCTTCCTCAAAAATTTCATTTACTGAAAAATGAAATACTAAATATTAAATTCTATCAATTTCGCGTATTTTATCTGACAAAAATTTATCAGTTATTAAATGAAGACGGGGATTCTATAGAGTATGGCAAAATCGAAAAGAACGCCACTACTGATTTGACAATACTGCAAAACCTCTTTGATGAATTTCCAAAGATTCAAAAATTATATAATGAATTGGTCAAAGGATTAGAAGATTATTATTCCAACCTAAATACTGAACCTGACTATACTTGGCTTCTTGGAACAATCAGAAAAGCTGACAAATATGACGATACGTCTCAACAAATGGACGATACATTTGACGAAAAAGCACTTCCTGAAGCAAATACAGTAATAGATGCCAAACCTGTTGAGGAAATAGAATCAGTTCAAGTGGATAAGCGAGACCAAGAAGATTGGGTTTTGACCCACAATTTTGAAAAAGTAGAAACAATTGAAGAATACTCCGGACTTCCAAGGGAATTTGATGGTGATGATTCACTAGAAGATGATGCTGAAGCTCTGGCGGAAGCCGGAATTAAACATACGGTACGTGTGGACGATGAAACTCATTCGATATATCAGGCAGAATTTGTTTCCAATGCAAATATCGCTGAAAGCAAGGAACAAGAAGCAAGTACCAAGCATTATCTATACGATGAATACAATTATAAAAAGAAGGAATACAGACGTAATTACTGCAAGGTCTTTTATAAAAAAACAAATGAATTAGATTTTGAATATTATCAAAATACCATTTCCCAAAACGGTATAATTTTAAGAAGTATTAGGAAGAAATTCGCCAATTTTTTCAACAAACTGATTCAAGTAAAAAGGGTAGAAACCGGAGAAACACTAAATATAGATGCATTGACAGATATGATTAGTGATATTCATTCAGGACACTCACCTAATGAAAAGATCTACGATACAAAGCGAAAAAAACACAAGGATATTTCTATCTTGTTTCTTTTGGATCAAAGCCTGTCGAGTGATGGATATGCGGCAGATAGCCGTATAATTGATGTCGAAAAACAAATAGCCATACTTATGGGCGAAGTTCTAGATGAATATAATATCGAATTTGAAATAGATGCATTTTCTTCCAAAACCAGAAATAATTGCACCTACAATACAGCAAAAGCTTTTGATGATAATTGGGAAAAAAGTAAGGCAAAAATAGGAACTATCCAACCGAGTGGATTTACAAGAATGGGACCGGCTCTCAGACATGCAACTTATTTAATTGAGAAAAGAGATACTAGAGCAAAATGGATAGTATTTCTGACAGATGGCAAACCAAATGATTATGACAAGTATGAGGGCAAATACGGTATTGCAGATGTAAAACAAGCATTGAAGGAAATGGATCAACATCATATTTCCATTCATGCATTCGCCATTGAACAAAGAGCAAAATACTATCTACCTCTTATGTTTGGAACAAAAAATTATAATGTACTGGCAAATGCCAAGGAATTGATAAACGCAATGACAATTTTTATTGAGAGAATAATAAATGGATAAACAAATCTCCATATTATGAAAAAACAAAATAAAATAATGACCAAAAATAGAATCAAGCTATTTATAGCATTAGCCTTGATATTGATAGTTGGATTTGCCAATACCCTACTCCATTTAAGACCTGTTAGCGAAAGAAAGCAAAATGACCAAGAAAAAATCGATTATAAAACCGAACTAAAAAATACAAATAAAAAGATAGATTCTTTGACAAAATTAATAAATATCAAGAACTTAGATTCTAAATTACTGCTAAATAGAGCCAGACTTTACAAATCCATAAACAAATATAATAATGCGATTGTTGATTACAATAATTTCATACAATTATCCGAAGATGTTGAGCTTAAATCAAAAGCGCAAAAGGAACTTAAATACTGTAAAACGATAATAAATCACCTTACAAAAACCAAAAGTTAAGATTATGGAAAAACAAATGGATCACAAAAATTTTTACTACCCTCCAGGAGGCATTCTGATTTGGATTATTATCGCTCTGGAATTGATTACATTTATGGGTGGACTAGTGGCATTTGCAGTATATAGAAACAACAATATTGCCGTAGTTCAAGAATCACAACATCATCTAAGTGCTCTTATAGGTACTATAAATACCGCAATTCTTATCACAGGAGGGTATCTTATGGCAGTAGGTATCAAAAAAATCAAAATAGGGCTTACAGAAGATGCCGCAAAAATGATTCTTTACGCTATAATCACTGGGTTGATGTTTCTTGCTCTTAAAGGATATGAATATTATGATAAAATAATCGATGGTATTGGAATGAGCACAAATACTTTTTTCTCCTTTTACTGGTTGATTACCGGTTTTCATTTTATCCACGTGACAGTAGCCATATTGATTTTATTAGCATTATACATTGGCATTAAAAGAAATAAGTACTCTAAAGATGATTTTTTTGATGTAGAAACAGGCGGGGCTTTCTGGCATCTATGTGACTTGATTTGGATTTTAGTATTTCCAATATTCTACCTATTATAATGATGATTACACCTATGTTTTAGCCTAAACAAATAATTATGAAAAAGAATAATATATTATTAATAATCTGGATACTATTGGTTGTTCTCACAGCAGTAGAATACACTTTTTCTGAAGTCTTCAGATATTCAAAAATTGTATTTTTCGGTATAATGCTGGCATCATTTATCAAATATATTGGAGTCGCTTTTCAATTCCTTGAACTTAAGCACGCTCACCCTTTCTGGAAAGCATTTTCAGTGATAATTGTACTACTATTTATAACTATAATTACGGTATTGTACTTATAATCTTTTACTTCAAAATCAGAGTTTTGAGTTCGTTAATCAGTATTCGATATTTTCGTTGCTTCCATAAAAGGTTAAAAACCTTTATCTCAAAAAATTTCTTACGCAAACCTGAGACAAAGCGTCTCTGACCTCTTGGCTCAAACACTCTCACCACAATAACCCAATACGTCTCAGACCGTTTGGCAAAAGCCCCTCTTTCATTCGATAAGAGGTTGGAAACCTTTATCTCAAAAAAGTTCTTACCCTAGCCTGAACCAAAGCGTCTCTGACCTCTTGGCGATAACCACTCACCCAACCCGAACCAAAGTGTCTCTGACCTCTTGGCTCAAACACTCTCTAACCTAAGCCATCCACCTATACATTCTTATAAACCTCCATTATCCCTTTTACAATAACTTCCGGATCGAACTTCTTAAGGTGCTTATCACAATCTTCTAGTTCAATGGCTAGGTTTGATTTATCCTTAATAGTATTGGCTAAAGCTATAACATCATTTTGTGGTAAAATAGTACCGCAATCTCCGGCAACTTCTTCCAATGAAGTACCTTTAGAAACTACTACGGGTTTGCCACTTTGAATGGCTTCCAAAACGGGTAATCCAAAACCCTCATATAGGGATGGGAACACAAAAAATTTGGATAACTGATAGATTTTAGGCAAATCTTCATTGCTGATATTTTTCAAAAACAGAATATCATCTTCAAGTCCGGTATTTTTAATCATCGCTTTAACCTCTTCCAAATATTTTTTCCCTGAACCGACTACTACAAGAGGAATTCTCAACCTCACTTCAATAATAGACATTGCTTTTACGACTGATTTAAGGTTTTTTCGACCAATTACAGAACCAACATAAAGAAAAAACTTATCCGGGAGATTAAATTCAGATTTCACTTTCTCCAATTCAATTTGATTTGCCTTTTTTGAAAACCTATTGTCTATAGGAAGATACACGACTTCTATTTTATCATTGCTTATATTATAAGCCTTTAGGATATCTCCTTTTGTAAATTCACTTATAGCAATAACCCTTTCTGCATTTTGACAGGCATATCCGGATTTAAAGTCATAAATTAACCTATCCACCAGCTTATAATCCGATTTGAAATGCTTGAAAATGAGATCGTGAATTGTCACCACAGATTTTATTTTGGATTTTTTAATCCCGATAGGCAATTCAGCGCTCAAACCGTGAAAGATATCGATTTCGTCCTTTACCAAATCTTTTATTATAGATACACTTCTCCAATAAAAATTAAATGCGGATTTGTTTTCATGAATAATAAACTTAGATTTGTCAAAAAAGTACTCCGTATCCAGATTTCTCAATGCCTTAGTCGTATATAAATGATACTCGTGTTCAGGGTAATATTCTTGCAGGTTTTTAACAATATTCCTACTGTAATTGCCCAATCCGGTATAATTCAAAAACAACCTTTTAGCATCGAAACCGATTTTCATAATTCCGCAGCATTTATCAAATCCAAAAAATATTCTTTTTTCTCTTTTGGCAAAAACGATGATACAAAGGAGTTTTTTGCCAATTTGACAATATCAATGGCATCCAAGGCCAATGCTTTTTGTACAGCAATCAGATTCTCGTTTACATATCCACCAAAATATGCAGGATCATCGCTATTTACCGAAACCAACATACCCATATCTAGTTTTTTCTTTAGCGTATGACTCTCCAAGCTTTTTACATTACCAAGTGCAATATTCGATAGAGGGCACAAAGTCAAAGGAATTTGTTTTTTCACAATATCTTTTACCAATTCAGGATCATCCATCGCTCTATTTCCATGGTCGACTCTATCCACTTTCAATATATCAATACTATTTCTGACATATTCAGCCGGACCTTCTTCTCCTGCATGTGCTGTAGTTTTAAACCCTGCTTTTCGTGCCTCTTCAAATACTTCTTCAAACAGTTCAGGAGGAAATCCCAATTCGGTTGAGGCTAGTCCAACCCCTATGATCTTATCCTTATATTTCAATCCCTCTTGAAGTGTTTTCATCGCTTCTTTCGCTCCCAAATGCCTTAAGAATGCTAGAATCAAATATGTAGATATCCCAAGATCAGATTTTGCACCTTTAATTGCAGAAACTACTCCATCCATTATCATTTCACTCGCTATCCCTCGCTTTGAGTATGTCTGAAAATCAATAAAAATCTCGGCGTGCAATACATTCTGAGAGTACACTTTACTCAAATAAGCTTTGGTGATATCGTAGAAATCTTCGGCTTTTTTCAACACCCGGGTGCCTTGAGTGTATATGTATAAAAAATCTCTTAAATCCTTAAATTTATATGCTCCTTTAACTTCATCAATAGTATTGTATTTCAATCTAAGCTTATTCCTTTCCGCTAAAGTCAGCAACATTTCTGGTTCGATTGAACCCTCAAGATGAATATGCAATTCAGCCTTTGGTATTTTTTCAATAAATTCTTTAATCATAGTTTTCTAGCCCATTTGTTTTAAAGCATGCTTGATCAAATCCTCTACATTATTAATCTCTGGATTTGATTTCATCACTCTTCCTAAAATTGTTTCAGCTTTGGTTTTATTAATGCCCAAAGCCATCAAAGCAGCCAATGCTTCATCTCTAACAGGAGAAGAGGATATTTGTTTTAAGGAACCCACAGAATCACTTATTTTCAGTTTTGACACTTTATCTTTTAGGTCTAAAATGACTCTTTTTGCAGTTTTAGCTCCAATACCTTTAACTCCTTTAAGCTTAATGTCATCTTCATTGATAATAGCAGATACAATATCCTTGGGGCTAAGAGTGGATAAAATAACCTGTGCAGTGGTCGCTCCAATTCCCGAAACAGAAATCAATTTTTCAAATAACATTTTCTCGTCCTCATCAAAAAAACCATATAGACTCATGTCATCTTCCTTAACTTGAAGATATGTATAAAGCTTAACCTCAACAGATTTTTCTATTCTACTAAATGTATGCAAACTGATATTTATATAATAACCGATTCCATTGTTTTCCAAATGAACAAAAGTCGGAGTTTTAAATGTAATTTTCCCTTTGATATATGCGTACATGTTGTAAAATTTTAATTACTTTCGTCAAATCTTTTCACAAAGATATTTTATTTTTGTAATCTATTTTTGAACTTAAGGCAAAACTTCTCAATGAAGTGAATAAAATTGATAATAAATGATAAACGGTAGAGTTATTGGCAGTTTTGAGGGAAAAGAAAAAGGCACTTTGCTTATAGCTTTTGGTGGCATGCATGGAAATGAACCTGCCGGTTACAAGGCAATCGACCTGATGATAAAAATGATAGAGGTAGAGCCAATCACTAACCCCAATTTTGTCTTCAAAGGTAAAATATTGGGGCTACATGGAAATCTAAAAGCAAAAGAAAAAGGAGTCCGGTTTATAAAAGAAGATTTAAACAGATGCTGGAGAAAAGAAAAAATAGAAAAAATCAATAAACTTGAGTTTGAAAAATTAGATCCCGAAGAGCAAGAAATAAAAGAGATTATGGAAATTATCTACAAAGAAATTCGTGAATACAAACCGGATAATATCTTTGTGATTGATTTACATACTACCTCTTCAAAAGGAGGGATATTTACCATAGTACCGGATAATCTCTGTACTGTAAAAAAAGCGATACAGCTAAATGCTCCTGTCATCTTAGGGCTTTTGAATGGTGTTAAAGGTACTTCAACCGAATATTTCAGCGATAACATCATGGGTATTCCTACTACTTCTCTAACATTTGAAAGCGGCAATCACAACGATGTTTTATCTGTCAATAGAGCTATCGCTGCTCTGACTAACCTTATGACAATTACGGGTAATTTTGATAAAAAGCATGTTGAGAACAGACATGATAAATTATTAAAAGAATTTTCTAAAGGATTACCTAAACTTAGTAAGCTCTTGTACAAACACAAAATATCAGAAAAAGATGAGTTTAAAATGAAACCTGGATACAAAAACTTTCAAAAAATATCAAAAGGTGAAGTCTTGGCAGAGGATAGAAACGGGCATATTGTCTCACAGTATAATGGAAGAATACTTATGCCACTTTATCAAAAACAAGGAGAAGAAGGATTTTTTATCATCAAGGAAATAAAGGATTTTGAAGATTGCTGTTAGTGCAAGATAAACCTACATGAAAAATTTATAATATTATGGAAATAAAAAATAGTGATTTAGACCTTGCAATTGATTATTTTGAAAGCAAACAGTTTTCGGATTCTTCAGAAAAAGAGTTTATATCTAAATTCCCGGTCATATTAAGCTACCTTACTTCAAATCAGTTTGATATTTTATCAGAAGAAGAATACATGATTTTGATGTTTGAGGCTATTGTTCTATTAAAAGCAATAGAAAATAAGCAAAATAATATGGACGATGCTGAGGGAGCGCAATTAGAAGCTCTTGAAACAAAAAATTGGGATAAATTTGAATCGTTCTCAAATATGTCCTTTGAAGAAAAAGCTGATAAGCTATTTGATAATAAAAATAGAGATATTGTTGATTTTATCCTGTCAGGGTTTGAATCAGATGAAGATGATTTTATAGAGATTAGTTCTGCTGCAAAAGAAATTCTTCTTATCTCACTTAAAACTATATATGATAGCTTTATTTAGAACCCACCTCAATCCTCTTTAACAAGAGAGGTTGCAAGCTTTAGTTAAGTACCTCTAAGACATAAACAACGACATAATTTCTCTTTGCTCCCATTGCGAAACCTCTGCGCCACTTTGAGGAAAAACCTAATGCACCAGACAAAAAAATATCCATAAATCTAAACTTGTTCCTATTCTATCGAAATCAAATCTTCAGTTTTGCCTTTAATGCAAAATGATCGGAAAATTCACCATTCAATTTCCTGAAGGACAATACTTCAATCTTATCGGAAACCATGATATTATCTATCCTTAAAAATGGTATTGGACCGGCATATGAAACACCCATCCCCAACCCCTTCTCAACAAAGGCATCCTTTAGTAATTCCGAAATCTGCTGATAGGTAAACGAAATACTGGGATCATTAAAGTCTCCACCTAATATTACAGGATAAGGAGATTTTTCGATATGTCTTCTTACTTTTTTTACCTGCCTCGCCCTAACTTGAACATATTTTTTGTACCTCGAAAGAACTTCCCGCACTTTTTTTGTATCCACATCTTCTTCTTTACCAAAGTCAGTTGCCAAATCATTGGCTTGTTTTGAAATCTGATTGGACATAAAATGAAGGCTATAAATTCTATATGTATCATTTCTAACAACAATATCAGCCCAAACACAGGAATTGGTATTCATTTGAAAATCTACCTTCCCCGAATTCACAATTGGATATTTAGAAAAAATACCTGTGCCAATATTTTTATCTGTCTTTTCATATTGGTACATATCCTTCATTTCCTTACGTATCCTTTTGGAGTTTATCTCCTGCCCCAAAACAATATCTGTATTTTGACTTTTGACATAATTTCCAAAAAGACCATTTTTTATTTTATTCTTATATAAGTAAGCCCCCTGGTTCATATTGAAAGACAATACAGTTAAGCCCTTATTAGTATCCTCATCACCAAAGTGAATCGAAATCGTTTTTTCTATGCTGTTATAACC
>Ga0256831_1000245_pt1 | contig 29062 bp, 15 predicted proteins | sample 132544metaG_FD_189087 | JGI IMG/M metagenome (GOLD analysis project Ga0256831, IMG submission 189087) | Hydrothermal vent microbial communities from Lau Basin, Pacific Ocean - 132-544 | ecosystem: Environmental > Aquatic > Marine > Hydrothermal vents | place: Pacific Ocean: Lau Basin | collected... | reverse complement strand
ATAAAATACAGGAGATGGTATATTACAGCTTTGATTATTTTATTTTTCGGGTCATTATATTTGATAAATTACAAGCTGGAAGTTGACAATTCTTTAAAAATCTGGTTTCTCGAAGGTGACCAAACTTACCAAAAGTATTTGGATTATCAAAAAAATCAAGGAAGTGATGAGATTATTGTAGTTATGTTGCCTACCGTTGATACAACAATATACTCCAATGACTATCTGAATAAGCTTTATAATATCCATAAGAGCATTGATTCTATGGATTTTGTTGAAAGTACTTATAGCATTGCAAAAGCAGAATATCCCGTTTTGAGCTTGTCCGGTTTAAGATTTAAAAAACTATTTTCAAAAAATAGAATTACGGAAAAAGGAAGGAAAAAATTAAATGAATTCAATTCAATAAAATCGTATATTGTTTCCAAGGATGAAAAAAGCAGTTTGCTCTATATTCAGCTAAAACCAACCTTGCAAATTGAAAAGGAAAGAAATATAATTCTTGACACCATAAAGTTTGAAATATCCAAAGAATTTAGCAAATATTATATGTCAGGAATTCCGGTATTGAATGAAGGTGCAAATAAGTCTATAAGGAGAGAATCTGGTATTTTTTCTCTTGTTACCATTCTTTTTATTTTGTTTCTATTGTATTTGTATTTGCCAAATGGTTATTATATGCCTATTGCATTTATTGCTATAATATTACCAATCGCATACCTTTTTGGAATTTATATATTCCTTGGTATAAAGCTTAATTTAATCTCGATGATTTTGCCGACGATACTCATGGTTTATGGTTTGGCAAATGTAGTTCATATACTCAATAATTATCATTTCCAGAAGTCTCAAAATCCTGATTTAGATATAATTGACAATATAGTTTTAGGTCTTCAAATGAGTTTAAAGCCTTGTTTTTATACTACAATTACAACTATGGTGGGTTATATGGCATTGTATTTTTCTTTGTTGTCAGCGCTCAGGGTTACCGGATTGTTTGCAACTTTGGGATTAGCAATTGCCTTTGTTGTGGTATATATCGTGGTTGTAATAGGATTGTATTATTTGGAAAAGAAAGATTATTCCAAGACATATGACGAAAGTATTATAAAAAAAATCAAACTTAACAGTTTAATTGAGATAGTAAATAATTTCACGGATAAATACCCTAAGCCTATAATATTTTTCTCTTTCATTGTATTTTTTGCCGGAGCTTATTATGTTACTCAAATCAATATTGAAACCATTGTTTTACGATTAATGGGAAATGGGAAAGAGAAAAGAGATTATCTGATGATCGAGAAGAAACACGGTGGCCTGCTAAGATTTGATTTGAATGTGTATACGACAGATAGTAGTTCTATCCTTGAACCAAAAAAGTTAAAGCAAATAGATTTGTTTGAGAAAAAACTGGTTGAAGAAAAAATCTTTTCAGGGTTTATATCGATTAATAGTTTGAAATCAAAAATTGAAAAACAAGCCAAATCATTATTTATGCTCAATCCCGGTTTGAAGAAAAAGCTTCGAAGTGATTTGAAAAAATTGAATAGAAGTAAAAAAAGTTATTTTTATCTATTGAGCGATGATTTTACCAGACTGAATCTAGTAGCAAGCACAAAAATAAATAATACGACCATAATTAGAAGAAATCTCGAAAGAGTGAAGAAAATATTTGATGAAATTGTCCCAAAGGATATGAACCTCAAACTTGAAGTTCAGGGGTACTCACCTTTGTATGTAAAAATGAATCAGTATATCTATACATCTCAGATAAATTCTTTTGGGGCGGCATTTTTATTTACTTTTATATTCTTGGTGTTTTGGATAAAAAGACCAAGATTGAGTATATTAGCTCTATATCCCAATATTTTGCCCTTATTGATGATGGCTATCGTCTTGGTTTTGTTCGGTATCAATCTGGAATCATCTACTATTATGATAGCACCCATTATGCTGGGAATAGCAATGGACGACACCATTCATTTAATCCACAAATATCAAGAATACAGGAGGGATAAATACGATAAAAATCAGAGTATAAATATGGCATTATTGTATACCGGAAAAGCTATATTTTTAACGAGTCTAGCTTTATCTCTGGGATTTTTAATTATCAGTTTTAGTAGTGTACAATCGATAAAATCATTTGGAACCTTAAGCTCACTTACGATTGTATTTGCTTTTGTTGCAGATATAATAGTATTGCCGGCGTTGATTAAGGCTTTTGATCGATAGAGTCAGCATATCCATATACATTTTGCCATTACATACGTTTTATATGGTAATATCAATTATGAATCAATTTTAGCAGAATAAACAGTTTTTATTATACTTTTTATGCTTTAAAATATATTCATCAGTTCATTATTAAATTCATAGCTATGAAAAATCTATTTATTATCCTATTCGTTTTCATTTCTCAAATTGCATTTTCCAATGTAGATACATTAAAGGTAGAATCGAAAATAACAGAAGTAACAGTCTTTTTACAAGGTGCACAAGTGACAAGAAGTGCAAAATTAAACCTAATTAAAGGAAAATTCTTACTATTATTTGAGAGACTTCCCTATGAATTAAATCCTGAAAGTATTCAAGTTGAGGGTATGAATGACTGCAAAATTCTATCTGTTAAACACAAATACACTAATCCGTATAGAAAATCAGATTCTGAAATAGAGATCCAAGCTAAAATTGATTCAGAAGAACTCAAGTTACAAACAATTCAAAATGAAATAAAAGTTTTTGATATTGAAGAACAACTTCTAATGGATAATCGCATACTTAGTAAAAAAGGAGAAGGCTCTTCCATAAAAGAAATTAAAGAAGCTGCCGATTTTTATAGACAAAGATTTAATGAAATAAAAAAAGAAAAGTTAAAATTGGAAACAATAATTCTTAAGTTGAGACAAGGAATAAAAAAACTATATTCACAACTTAATAAATTTGCAGTCGAAGGGAAAAAATCATATACACAAATACAAATTTTAATAGAATGCGAAAAACAAAATATGAGTATGCTAAGATTGAAATATTATGTTTTTTCTTCAGGGTGGACACCAAGTTATGATTATAGAGTTGAGGATATTTCAAAACCCTTAGTTTTGGTTTACAATGCTAAAGTATTTCAATCTACAGGTGAAAAATGGAATAATGTTAAACTTAAACTAGCCACAAGCAATCCTGCTATTAATAACAATAAACCGGAATTAATGCCTTGGTATATTGAAAGGGGATTTCCTGATTATAAAAGCTTTAACAACAATACAACCGGAATGATTTCAGGCTCTATTTTCGATTCCGAGTCAAACGAGAATTTGTTATTTGCTCTTATAAAGCTATATAAAGATGGCAAGTTAATAAAATCAACACAATCAGATATAGATGGAAACTATATAATTAAATCCATAATTCCCGGTACATATAAATTAGTCGCTTCCTATATTGGTTATAAGGAGGAGGTAAAACAGAATATAAGAGTACTTCAGGGTAAAATCGTATATATTGATTTTGGATTAAAAAATGGTAATGTGCATTTGGATAATATTGTTGTAACCGGAATGAGAGGTAGAACTGCCGGAATGTCGTCTAAAAGGAAAGCAAAAAGAGAAAAAATAAAAAGAAAGACAAAATACTTTATTCCAACAACAATGAATAAGGTTATTACCAACCTTGAGTATGAAATAAATATTCCATATTCCATACCTTCCGATGGTATGGATTATAATATTAAAATGAAAGAAATTAGTATTCCTGTAGAATATATTTATCAAGTAGTTCCAAAACTAAAAAATGATGCATTTTTAATAGCAAAAATACCGGATTGGACTGAGCTTAATCTTTTGTCCGGAAAATCCAATATTTATTATCAAGGTACATTCGTTGGAGAATCATTTATTGATGCAAACCAAACTAAGGATACATTAAATATTTCTCTTGGCAAGGATAGTAATATCATTGTTGAGCGAAAAGTCAATAAAAGAACAAAAGCTAAGAAATTTTTTAGTACAAAATTAAAAGAAACCATAGAATGGGATATTGTCATTAAAAATAAAAAAGATACAAACATCAAGATTATCATAAAAGACCAAGTTCCTATTTCTGAAAATAAATCTATCGAAATCGAATTAATAGAATCCTTTAATTCTAAAATAGATAAAAAAACAGGAATATTGGTTTGGCTTTTGGATATAAAACCGGATGAAAAGAAAACTATTAGTTTTAAGTATTCTGTGAAATATCCCAGTCGTATTTATCTAAGTACAGAGTTTTAGTGCACTGGCATAAATAAGTATATGTATGTAGTTATTATTTGCTTGGCACATTAACTAATATTCTTGTTTACAAATAATCTATTTTATAAAATTTTACTCTGAGTTAAGTTATATTTTAAAAGCCTTTTGTATATTTGCCTCATGTCATAATATGTTTTGACATTAAAAAATTGCTTGAGATGAGACAAACAAAAACATTATTATTATTTATATTATTTTCTTTAACTTCACTTTCTATTTTTAGTCAATCATATATTGTTTCGGGGGTCATTACTGACGCTGCTGATGGAACAACAATTATCGGTGCAAGTGTAATAATTAAAGGTACAAATAAAGGAGCTCTTTCGGATTTTAACGGAAAATATTCAATTGATGTAGGTGATAATTCAAATGCAACCCTTAAGTTTTCTTATGTAGGATACAAGGATGTAGAAATTGAAGTTGCAAGTAGAGAAAAAATAAATGTAGCTCTCGAAATAAAAGATGAACAGCTAAATGAAGTAGTCATTACAGCACTAGGATTAAAGAGAGATAAAAAAGTTTTGAATTATGCTATACAGGAAATTAAAAGTGAGGATATTTCCAACTCAAAACAAGAAAATATAGTTAATTCACTAAATGGTAAAATAGCAGGGGTTTTTGTAACAAACTCAAGTGGTACACCGGGTGCAAGTAGTCAAATACTTATTAGAGGAGCCAATTCTGTTAGTGATGCGGTAGATAATCAACCTCTTTTTGTAGTTGATGGAATACCGATTGATAATTCTGCTTCTTTCAATGGGGGAAACAGAGCTATGGATATCAATTCATCAGATATTGAGTCTGTGACAGTCCTTAAAGGACCAACAGCAGCAGCATTATATGGCCTGGAAGCAGCAAATGGAGCGATAATTATCACCACGAAATCAGGGAAAGAAGGTGTTACTAATATAGATTTTTCAGCTAGTTTTGGAGCAGAAGATGCGGTAAGATTACCTAAGAGACAAACAGATTATAAACAAGGATATCGTGGAATTTATGACCCTGAATCCCGTTCATCATGGGGTCCCTTATTTTCAAAAAATGATAAAAAATATGAAAATATCGGTAATTTTTTAAAACCCGGATTAAAACAAAAGTATGATTTGTCGGTTTCTACAGGTAGCGAAAAAGCAAATGTATATATCTCGACAAATTACCTCACACAAGAAGGGATATTTCCGGGAGAGAACTATAGAAGATATGGTGTCTTACTCAAAGGAAAGGCTAAATTAAACAGTAAAATATCCTTGAACTTATCCTCCAATTTAATCAGATCTCATAATAGAAGAGGTGGTCTTGGAAGGATGTACAATGTTTATAATTGGCCTATCAATAATGATATGTCCAAATACTATAATCCTGATGGTTCTAAGAATTGGTTAATTCCCAGAGCAGAAGGATACGAATGGAACAATCCTGAAAACCCATATTGGATGTCTGAAAATAACCCTAATACAGATGATGTTAATCATACCTTAACAATGGGTTCTATCAACTATGCGATTACAGATAATCTCAAAGCAGTATATAGAATCGGTACAGATATCACAAATCAATTTTATAAAAGTATAACCAGCCCTGAAAGTGCAGGAAGCGCTGAGAGATATAAAGGAATTATAATAGAAAAAGACAGAAGTTTTATCAAAACCAATTCTACATTTTTACTGACCTATGACAAAAAACTAGGTGGCGGATTTAATCTTTCTGCTCTTATAGGTAACGATATTAAAGATACTAAAAGCAAATTGACAATCATAGATGGAAGAAAATATAGAAATCCTGATCTTGACAATATAAATAATCTTGAAGATATAAAAGCTACTCAATATTTGAGCAGGAAAAGACTGGTTGGAGTATTTGCTGATGTAAAATTTGATTATAGAAGTACTATTTTCCTCGGAGTAACCGGAAGAAACGATTGGTCTTCAACATTGCCAAAATCAAATAATTCATTTTTTTATCCCTCTGTAAGTTTAGGTATTGATTTATCTAAATTTTTACCATCTGATAATATTTTAAGTTACGGTAAACTTAGAGCAAATTGGGCGCAAGTAGGTAAAGATGCACCGCCTCATCGATTAACAGCTGTACTGAAATCCACTCAAACAATCGGTGGTGGATTCAAATATGATTATTATGCAGGAAATCCAAATTTAAAACCGGAGACAACAGAATCATGGGAGGTAGGAACGGATCTCAGGTTTTTTAAGGGGAAAACAAGGATCGACTTCACCTATTATAGTATGAAATCAATTGATCAGATTATCCAATCCAGAATATCCCCTGCTTCCGGATGGGTTATTTTAGTATTTAATAGTGGTTCTATTGAGAATAAAGGTATTGAACTAATACTAAGCCAGAAATTATTTGATAAAAGAAGTTTTAATTGGGAAATCAGTTCAAATATATCAAGAAACATATCCAAACTAAAAGAGTTACCTAGTTTTGTGTCTAAATATCCTGTTACTTACGGTCAATTGTTGAATGAAGCAAGACCAAGTTCGGTATTAGGACACCCATTGATGGCTATTGAAGGAACTAAATATCTAAGAAATGATAAGGGAGAGCTGGTATTAGATGAATATGGTTATCCTAGAATTGGTACATATGTAAAAGATGATAAGGGAAATTATGTATTTGACAAAAACGGTATGATAAAAGTTGATAACCAAAGTGTATTTATCGGCAATAGAGAACCTGAATACATCATAGGTTTGACAAATGATGTATCATATAAGGCTTTTTCACTTTCTTTTATGTTTGATTTTAGGATTGGTGGGGATGTGTTGAATCTTACCAAGGCTTTTATGCTATCGAGAGGAACTGACGGTTCTTTGGAGGAACACAGAAATCAATCTACGGTATTTAATGGAGTAGTTGAAACAGGAGATGGGAATTTTGATATAAATGATAAAAAAGTTATTTTAGATCAATCATTTTATAATGCGTACTATTTACACGCCGGTGAAAATTTTGTCGAAGACGCTTCATGGACCAGATTGAGATATATTTCATTGAATTATGATTTACCTAAGTTCTTAGCTGGAAAGCTTGGTTTGAAAAATCTAAATATTTCCGTGACGGGTAGAAATTTGTTTTTATTGACTAAGTATTCAGGAGGAGATCCCGAAACCAATTATTTCGGTTCTGGTCTTGGAGGAACGGGTACTGCCGGTCTTGATTATTTCAATGTCCCAGCAACACGAGGTATTGAATTCACATTAAAATCTTCTTTCTAATGATAAAAAAGACATTAATATTATTATTCGTTATTTTCGGTTTTATTTCCTGTGATAAATATTTGGATGTAAACGAAGACCTTGATAGTCCATATACTAGTACTCCCGATTTTTTATTGCCACCGGTTATAGCCAATATGGCTACAAGTATTTATGACCACGGAGAAACAGATGCTTATTTCACTCAACAATTGGCAACATTGTCAGGATATCATAGAGAAAAAGACAGATGGGACTACTTGACAGCACACAGAATTCCGCAATGGAGGAGACATTTTCACGATGTGTCGATTAATGCACTTCATGTAATTCAGTCGGCAGAAAGGGAGAATTCAACAAATTACATTGGGGTGGCAAAAATTATGTATGCTTTTAGTACTTTGAATACAACGGATATGTTTGGTGATATGCCATTTTCAGAAGCACTTCACGGTAATCCTGCGCCAAAATATGATTCACAGGAATTTATTTATTCAGAAGTGTCAAAATTATTGGATGAAGCCATCGATATACTTGATAAAACCGATTTGTCATCTTGTAGAAAAATCACTTCAAAGCAGGACAATTTATTTGGAGGAGATATAACCAAATGGATTAGTTTCGCGTATGCAATTAAAGCAAGATTACAACTCCACCTAACACCAAACGTAAATACAGCATACGATAATATTATACAAAATGCAGAAAAAGCACTTACTAATTGGACAGATGCAAAATTTGAATATAAAGGAGGGAATGGTTCAGCTTTACAATTGAATCAATGGGGAGCGTCAAAATCAAAACCGAGTTGGGATTACAGAAGCAATATTTTGGATAAGAGTGCTCCATCCCATTTTATGTTAATAGAGGCATTGAAATACGATGAAGAGAATAAAGCTATCACCGATCCAAGACAACCATTATTGATGAAACCTAATGCAAATGGAGACTATCTGTACGTATATCCATCCGAGGGTAAAGCTGCCACATTATCTCAAAATGATTATCCTTATTTGTATGGTTCGTATGTCACGGAAGATTTGGCTCCAATGTATTTCTTTACCGAAGAAGAATTGTATTTCATATTGGCGGAAAGCAAATATTTGTCAGGTGATAAAAACGGTGCGTTTACTGCTTTTGTTGACGGTATTACGGCAAATATGAATAGAGCAGGGGTTGAAGCTGATGCTATTTCTGATTTTTTGTCAGGAAGCACTGTTCCACAAAATGATGATGAATTGTCTTTATCTGATATTTTGATGCAAAAATATATTGCTCTGTGGTTGCAAGGAGAGATATGGACAGATATGAGAAGATATGATTATAGCGATCAAATTTATCCGGGACTAAAAAAGCCAAAGTATGCAGCTTATTATTGGGATAGAAGTAATCCAAAAGAATGGATAGAAAGATTACCTTATGATACTGAAACGGAAGAAATATACAACAAACCTGAACTTGAGAGATTGGGTGCATATCAAAATCCTGAATGGTTGAAAAAACCAATGTTTTGGGCAAAATAAAAATGAAAAAATGAAAAAAATTAATATTTTAATCTTATCAGCTTTTGCTTTTTTGCTCACATCTTGTGAGACCAATGATCCATTGAGAGATCTGAGTACTTTAGGGAAGCAAGCACCGAATGTTTATTTTTTACCCATAGATCCGGTAGCTGATGCAAACTCTGAAATACAATGCGAAATTGAATATTGGACAGTAGGAGACGATATCCGTAACCAAAGCCTTTGGGATAAAGTTTATCTAACGGAAGATTTTGAAATTGAGCTTAAAAATGTTGATTATACATTCAAAAATTCATTTGACACTTTATATAGAGATAAAGAAATGTATAAAGAATATGAGTTTGATTTCACAGATTGGACTCCTGATAAAAATGCTTATATATTCAAAGCAAAATATCTTGTAGGTGGAGCTTTTGCAAAGAAAACTTACAAACAGAACAATACAAGTATAGAGTCTTTTGTACAACTATTTTCTGATAAAACTGTAAAGTTGTTTTATTATTCACTCATAACCAATAAATCTGTGCTAAAAGAAATAGTTGTTGATAATAATGCTACAGTGAATGATGAAACATTCAATAGTTGGTATGATACAAATGGCATGACAAGTGAGGGGTATAATGCTGCCTTTGCTGCATTATCACAGATAGGATTAAAAAATTTAATAGGAAATAAGTACAAAAAGACAGAAACATACAAAATTTACTTAAGCTTTAAAATCACAAATGGATTTGACGAAGAAAATGAGTCTTCTTCTAGAAGTTTCAAAGTGAAATAATCAAGATTATTTTTAATATTTTTTAACATAAATACAATTATTATGAAAAAACTCAAATTACTTACATTAATGTTATTAGCAACCATTTTGATGGTGTCATCGTGTAAAAAAGATGAACCGGAACCGGATCCTATTAAGGTTGGGTTCAAATATTCACCTGAGAATCCGGTTGCAGGAGATTTAGTTACATTCACAAACTCTTCAGATGGTGGAGCAGCATTTGCTTGGGATTTAGGGGATGGAACAAATTCTACAGATAAAAACCCTACTCATATCTACACAAAATCCGGTAAATATTCCGTGGTATTGAAAGTTGATAATAAAGCAGACCAAACTTATACAAAAGAAATTGAAGTTGGAGATGCATTACCTGAAATCTCATATACTCCAAATCCTATTGAAGTAGGTAAAGAAATTACATTTACTGCAACTATTTACAATCCTGATAATGCTTCTGTAGAATACAAATGGGCGTTTGATGCAAGTAATGTTGTAAGTGAAGACCTTGATGATAATGGAGAAGCGACAAAAGATGCTGTAACGGTTAGATTTATCAATCCAAACCCTACAGAGGCTGTTACTGTTACTGCAAGCTTAGGCGATCTTGATTATACAATGAATGGAACGATTGAAGTTAAAAATCAGTTAGCTACTACTCTGTTTATTGCGGAAAAAGGAGGTGATATAATGTCCAAAAAACTTTATACTGAAGGCATTTCACAACTGGTAGATCTTGGCGTTGAATCAGGTTCTCACCCTTTGACTTTAAACTACTCAGGGGATAGACTATATGTTCTTGATGCTGGTGAAATAATTAAGTATTCAGCTGATAATGAAACTACTCCCGGAAAGATTTTTTCAATGGGAAATGATGGATCAGAGTATAAAACTCATTTGACTTTTGGTCTTGCGCCTTATGATGATTGCTATTTTGGCTCAGTAGTTAACGATACTATTTATTTTACTGATAGAAGAAATGATGTTACAGCTATACCTACTTCTTTGGAAAATGCAGAGTGGGGAGATGCTGGTAATGATGCTAATCCTGATGCTTTCCCACATTTGGTTAAGAATAATGAATTGGCATATTATAGTGCATATAGAAATGAAATTGACGGTGGACCATCTTATGGATGGGGTGCATTGAATGGTACATTTACAAAGTACAAAGGTTTGTATTACTGGGCAAAAAATTCAAATCATAAAGGATTGTATATTTTTAGTGATAATGATATCGGAGTAACCGATAAATTACCAAGTGATCCGGGTGAATCAGCTATTTTGTTTGAATATACCGTTAGATCATTTGTGATTGATGGAGTAAATCAGAAGATTTATTTCTCTTCAAATAAAGTAAATCCGGGATTTTATGTATGTAATCTTGATGGAAGTGAAGTAACTTTAATTGATGATTCTCCATTCGATTCTGAAGGAGGCGGTAATGAGCAAGTAGCAATTACAGGTATCGCCATGGATTATGAAACCGGATACGTTTATTGGGCTTACAGAGGACCTGTGGATGCTGATATAGAAGCAAATCCATTGCAAAAAAATGGTATCAAAAAATATAAATTAGATGGTACAGGCGATGTAGAATATCTAATTGAAGGAATAGAAGCATACGGTATTGCTATCGATCCAAATAAAAGATAAAATTGAGTTGTAAATAAAAACAAACCATTTTATTCAGGATTTAAAATAAAGGAGCTTTTCAAGATTGGAAAGCTCTTTTTTGTTTTTAAGATGATATGTAACATGAGCCTAAAAAAGGTTGGAGGATGGTTTGGGTTTGGTGATAGAGGTTAGGTCAAGAGGTCGGAGACGTTTTGACTCAGGTTAGGGTAAATGAGACCAAGGTTTTCAAACTCAGGCATTGGGGATGACAGGCAGACATTCCTATAACAATTAAATTTGTGTTCTAAGAAAAACTGTATTTGTTTTCTTTATTAAAAAGAGATCAAGATATACCAATTTCCAAGGGATAAAATTGGATGTGTAACGAGAAGAGACGTCATTGTGCTCATCTAATCTCTTAAAGGGATGAGTACTAAAGCCCTTATAGTATTTATCATACATTACAGCATAAATGATATAGACAAAATATTGTACAGCCATTACTTAATATAAAAAAAGCCCTAAAATCTCCGATTCTAGGGCTTTAAAAGCGGTCCGGACGGGACTCGAACCCGCGACCTCCTGCGTGACAGGCAGGCATTCTAACCAGCTGAACTACCGGACCAATATATTCCTTACAATAACACTTTCGTTATTTAGCGGTCGCAAAGGTAATAAATAAATAATTACTAATCCAAAACTTTTTTGTTTTTTTTATAAAAAAGATTTTTATTGTAGTTTTTGGCACTAATATTTGGAAAACTCTGTCTTATTGGCATAAAAGTTTAGATATTACACAATGGTATGAAAATTGACAATAATAAATGGTAAGAATATCTAAGGATATTTAAGGATATTGTTGTGAGCTATATAAGTATTTTTTCAAAAGTTCACCATAAAATAAAAAAAGAATTCTAATGAAGAAAGACATAATGTTTCAAAATATAATAAGTGAAGTTGATTTATCTTCCGTATTAGGTATAACGGATGATGAAATAAATAATATTCAAGATAAAAACATACCTGATGAGTTACCTATATTGGCATTAACTAATTCTATTTTGTATCCGGGAATGGTAATTCCTATTACAATTGGCAGGAAAAAATCTATCCTTGCAATAGATAGTGCTGAAAAAAATGATGGATGGATTGCAATTTTAACACAAGAAGATAAAGATCAAGAAGATCCAAAATCAGAAGATTTATTTCATACGGGAACTGTAGCCAGAATAGTTAAAAACCTAAAAATGCCGGATGGAACTTATACTGCAATTATTCAGGGAAAGTATAGATTTAAACTAAAGGAACTAACATCTGTTGAACCGTTTTTGAAAGGAAAAGTTGAAATAATACTTGATACCATACCTTCTAAAGATATTGAATTTGATGCGTTGATTTCTTCAATTAAAGAAAAGGCCAGAAAGATTGTTGAAATGTCTCCTCAAATACCTAATGAAGCAATAATAATGCTTGAAAATGTAAAAAGCAATATTTTTTTACTAAATTTTCTTGCCTCAAATCTCAATATTCCAATCTCAGAAAAACAACAAATACTTGAAATTAATGATGTAAAAGCACGTGCTCTTAGGATTCTTGAAATGATTAACAATGAGCTAAAAATGCTTGAAGTAAAGGGAAATATTGAATCTCAAGTGAGAAAAGATATAGAAAAAAATCAAAAAGAATATTTTCTAAATCAGCAGCTTCAAAAAATTCAAGAAGAACTGGGTGATAATCCTCAAAAAGAAGAGTTCGAAAAATTTGAATCTAAAGCTAAAAAGAAAAAATGGCCTAAATTTGTAGAGAATAAATTCAAAAAAGAATTGAACAGATTGAAGCGTATGAATTCTCATATGCCTGATTACTCTGTTACATTGAATTATTTGGAATTGCTCTTGGATTTGCCTTGGAATAAATTTACAAAAGATAATTTTGACTTAAGGAAAGTGAAAAAAATTCTGGATGAAGATCACTATGGTTTAGATGATGTAAAAGAAAGGATATTGGAGCATCTGGCAGTATTAAAAATCAAAGGAGATATGAAAGCTCCTATTTTATGTTTAGTAGGTCCTCCCGGGGTAGGTAAAACTTCACTTGGAAAGTCTATATCTAGAGCTCTTAATCGAAAGTTTATAAGAATGTCTTTAGGTGGTTTACACGATGAAAGTGAGATCAGGGGACATAGAAAAACATATATCGGTGCCTTACCAGGTAGAATCATTCAGTCTATAAAAAAAGTGAATACTTCTAATCCGGTATTTATCCTGGATGAAATTGATAAAGTGGGCAATTCTTTTAGAGGGGATCCGTCTTCTGCTTTACTGGAAGTATTAGATCCCGAACAAAACACCACGTTTCACGATAATTATTTAGAAATTGACTACGATTTGTCAAAAGTGCTATTTATCGCCACTGCAAATAGTCTAAACAGCATTCAACCTGCACTTTTAGACAGAATGGAGATAATTCATCTTAGTGGTTATTCTACTGAAGAGAAAATTGAAATTGCTAAAAGACACCTTATCCCACAACAACTTAAAGCGCACGGGTTGAAAAAAGAGCAAATTTCATTCAATAAATCTGCAATACGAGAGATCATTGAAAAATATACTAGAGAATCGGGTGTCAGAAATCTCAATAGGGAAATTGGAAAAGTAATGCGAAACATAGCTAAAAAAGTGGCTATGAACGAAGAATATAACCCAAATCTCGGGGCAAAAGAAATAAAAGAAATTTTAGGTATTTCGAAATTACCCGGAGAAAAATTGACAAAAATAACTATTCCGGGGGTTGCTATTGGTCTTGCATGGACAATAGTTGGAGGAGATATATTATTTATTGAAACCAGTCTTAGTAAAGGAAAAGGTAAATTAACCCTTACCGGTAATCTTGGAAATGTGATGAAAGAGTCTGCAATTACCGCATTGAGTTTTATTAAATCGCATAGTGCAGAACTGAATATTCAAGAAGATGAGTTTGATAAAAAAGATATACATATTCATGTTCCTGAAGGAGCGATACCAAAAGATGGTCCTAGTGCAGGAATTACTATGTTGACAGCAATCACTTCTGCTTTTACTAATAGAAAAGTAAAATCTCATTTGGCGATGACAGGAGAAATCACCTTGAGGGGAGAGGTCTTACCTGTAGGTGGAATAAAAGAAAAAGTACTAGCTGCCAAAAGACATGGTATTAAAACAATAATAATTAGCAAAAAGAATAAAAAAGACGTAAAGAAAATAAAGCCTGAATATATCAAAGGCGTTGAGTTTATTTTTGTTAAAAAAATGAAAGAAGTTTTGAAATATGCCTTAGAGAAATAAGGAGAAAGAGAAAACCGTTATTAATTTTTATGGCACAACTGCACTATAAGAGTCGCCAACTGCAAGACCACCAATCCTGTGATCAATGAAGTATTAAACCACCTCATTTATCTTCCCTCAAAATGATATCTCCGGATAATGATTTTACCAAAATCTTGACACCTCCTCCATTTATTTTTGCTTACATTACTCACGAAATTTATTTTTTTTTATTTGGTTTGTGAATCTTTGATTTCAGGAACTCTCATGAATTTATTTTAATCATAACCTTGTGTGTATTTTATGATTAAAAAAATTCATGTTCGTTTCATTACTTTTTATATTAGTTTGGATTATTTATAATTAGTGAAAGCTAATCTCCATAACTATCACAAAATCTATAAACAAATATATAATTTTTCTACTGTTTTTTTGAAAAAACGGCTATTTTTTAGATTGATAATGCATCTAAACATCTAATATTTTATATTCAACTCCATTCGGAGTTATCTCTCTTTTGTTCGTATCACGTGATACATCGTAGAGAGGTCAGTCCTATTGCACAACGGAATCAACTCAAAGGATTCCACATTTTAGCAAAACATACTCACCAAACCTGAGCCAAAGTGTCTTTGACACCTTGGCGAAAAACATTCTCATTAATCTTGAGCCATTTGAGTCAGCAAAACCATATCAAATTTTGAGCTCTTGCAAAGTAGTGCTCTGCGCAAGAAATAAGTGCGAATATTAGACGCAGTAATTTTTTATTTAGACAAGGCGAAGGTTCTCGTGAATAGCCGTAGCTATTTGCGAGGTTTTTCAACGAAATATAAATAAAAAAGAACAAGTATATATGTATAGTTATTTTTTGCGCAGAGCACTAATCTATTATCATTAAAAGTAGTTATATTTGCGCCGCGGAAAAAGATTATAATCTTAAAAATATGGATAACAATAGAAATACATTAACTCTAAGCAAGCAAGATATGTTCGAATATGGTAGCCAAATACTTGATGCTGTAATCGAACATTTTCTCATCCAAGATAAAAAACCTCCGGTGGCAATGGCAACCAGAGTTGATATGGATAAAATGTTTTTGGAGGAAGCTCCCGAACATCCGGCTAATGCCAAAGAAGTATTGGACTTTGTACTAAAGGAAGTTATGACCAAATCCACCATCGTATCCCATCCAAAGGCATATTCTTTTGTTCCGGGTCCCAGCAATTTCATAAGCGCTATGGCTGATACATTGGCAACGGGTTTTAATACATTTTCAGGAGGCTGGGCCGGATCTCCTGCTGCTGCTGAATTAGAAATCCTCACCATAAACTGGTTGTTGAAGATATTTGGGTTGCCAACTAAAAGTGGAGGAGGAATATTCACCAGTGGAGGATCTATGGCCAATCTCACAGCATTGGTTACCGCTCGAAATATTATATGTGGTTCTGATTTTTCAAAAGCAGTCATCTACCTTTCGGATCAAACACATTCATCCAATATCAAAGCAATTAGAGTCATTGGATTGAAAAAAGAACAGATTCGTATCATACCGACTAATATGGAATTTGAAATGGCAATTAACAAATTAAAAAGTGCCATAGCAAAGGATAAACTTCTCGGTCTTAAACCTTTTTGTGTTATTGGAACTGCAGGGACTACAAATACAGGAGCTATAGACCCCTTAGATGCCTTAGCAAAAATCTGCAAAGAAGAAAAACTATGGTTTCATATCGATGCAGCATACGGTGGAGCAGCTATTCTTTCTAAAAACGGTAAAAAAATACTAAAGGGTATATCCAAAGCAGATTCTATCACAGTGGATCCGCACAAATGGTTTTTTCAACCATATGAAATGGGATGCCTCTTGGTGAGAAATAATAAGAATCTTAGAGGTACATTTACTGAAAAACCTGAATATCTTAGAGACGTAGAAGGCAATAAATCTGAAATTAACTTTTATGACCATGGAATTCAACTTACGAGAAGATTTAGAGCCCTTAAATTCTATATGAGTATTAAGACATTTGGTTTGAATGCTTTCAGGGAAGCAATAGATTATAATCTGACCCTCACTGAAAAAACAGAGGCTATCATCCGCAAAAGTCCGAATTGGGAAGTGATTACATCCGCCTCTCTAGCAGTAATAAATTTCAGGTACAACCCCATTAGCCAGTCACTTACCGAAAAACAATTAGATACCGTCAATCAATATATCTCCGGCGAAATCATGAAAAATAGACAAGCACTCCTTGTCACAACTGTCCTCCATGGACAGATTGTACTGAGAATGTGCCTAATTAACCCAAGGACAACTTTGGATGATATCAAAGAGACACTGAATCAATGTTCTGACTACGGAATAGAATGGTTGGAGAAGATATAAAACTCGATTAGTGAGCCAAGAGGGATATGTGAGTGGTTTCCCCCATAAGAGATAATTGTGAATAGCCCCCAGTGAAATCGTTGCTAGCCAAACAAAAAGAATTGCAACTCCGAAGGAGTTATACAAAATTAACTTTAAGATGTCGTATAATATTATAGAATTAATTTTTCAAGATTGAGTTAAAAAACACAGGAATAGCTTAGCTATAGCGAGTATTTTTAACAAAAATATTGGGAAATTAAAATGTAATATATGCTTCATTTTAGAGTTAAATTGGTATTAAACAGCGATTATATGCCCAACTAATACCGATACCTGCTTTGCAGGACAGCTATCGGAAATATTAAAAAATATCCAAATGGTTAGTCCTGCACACAACGGACAGAGAAGCCTTGGGACTTAAGGCCAACGTAGCGGTAGACCTTAAGCTTGTTGTAGTACAAGTAGCGATGCCAAGCATCCCCACCTGACTCACTAGACGACCATAAGTAAACGCTGAAGGATTGATTGCCGAACGTCCCATTGGTATAGCGGAGACCCGAAGGCAGAGCTGCGAAACCACTGCTGCCAAAAGCTCCATTTTGGTCAAGAGCTCCATCATACCAGAGTGGCTCATTATCTGCTAACTGACTCCCTTGGTCGATACCTCTATATCCCGTACCATCTGCCTGTGCCTGTGTCATACCCAGCTGCATCTCTAAGGTCTTCCAATCATCATCCGTGGGTAAGTGCCATCCGGTGGGACATACCCCTTGTGTGCCTGCGGTAGTTACATATTGCATCATTTCATCCCACTGATAGAGACCTCCGTATGTGGTACAGTTGGCAGGATCGTCTCCATAGCAATATTTTTCGACAATACTATTATCCGTTTGATCACCACTTCCATCAATCCTTGTTCCAAAATCAAGATTCTCCGCCATCCACGTCTGTGTGCCAATGCTGACTGTTTTATAAAATTTATTATCTCTCGAATCCAAAAAAGAACCGAACCTCTTTGCATCTATTATATCCTGTTCCGAAACTCCAGCCCCAGCTAAATCACCTTCCGTATATCCACTTTCCAGCAATTTCTGTATCATAAAAGGTGGCAGATTGGGGCAATTACACAACTGCTTCGCCAATTCAAAATCCGATGCAAGGTTACGTGTTGTATCAATGGGTGGTGGCGGTGGTGGCAATGAGGCAACTGACCTTGTACCCAATGTACCATCAGTATTATGAATAACAAGATTTTCTTGTGAGTCATTTGGGCTCATCTGAGTGACTTTTAGCTCTCCTTGTACTTCTACTTGTTGGGCAGATAATTGATATACGTAACCCAAAATCAATAGTATTAAAATATTTTTCATGTTTTTTAAAATTTTTTGTTATTGAAGAGCACTTACTGTTTTTTTCTTAGATTATTAAATTCTTTTACAAGTTGTTCCACTTGATGTTTCAGGGCTTTTGTTTCCTGCTTTATTTCTGAGTTTTCCTGTTGTAGTTGAGATATTTTATCTGAACAGTAATCAATGATAGCTTGTTGTTCTTGAATAGCCTTAATAGCCAATACAGTCAATTGTGAATAATCTACCATCAAAGTTGATTCTCCACCTTCACGTGATTGCACTTCTGTCACTAATTCCGGGAATAAAGACTGTATATCCTGCGCTAGAAAACCATTGAATGACTGAGATAGATTGGATCTGTAATTATAGATTTTGGGAGACAATCTTAGTAGTGATGGTAAGACGCTAGATAATGAGGCGATGTTGGTCTTTAGTCGTTCATCTGATACGGAACTATAATTACCACTGGTAGAATTGAACACACCTCTGTTTATACCATTAAAATACAATCTCATTTCTCCATTATTAGCCGGAGCTACGGATATTTCCCAATTATTATATGGGCTGTCCCCGTTCTGCAACAACATACCATAAGCCTGTCCTCCCGGTTTTTGCTGCATGATAAATTGATGCTTTTTCGTTGTTGCACCATCCAGATTGATATGGATAGGTCCACTGGTAGAAATAGCGGCTCCACCGTCGATATTGTGGACTTCCATAGCAGGAATCGTAGTATGATCGGCATCAATATGTATTGCAGATTGGTTATCAGTACCTGGAGAGTTGATATATATTTTTGAATCCCATTCGTGGGTAAGTGAAAATGGTGCTGGAGTAATGGAAAATCCATTCGTCTGTATATGACCATAGAACCAATGCGAACCACCTAGTCCTGAAGGCGACACTCCGGGATTAGATGTAGCAGTATATAATGGATTAGTACTAGCTGCACCACCAGCAGTTCCTATAATAGTTTCTCCAAAATCATAAGTGATATTATCATCTATTTTACTAGCAGAATGATAAATATAATGATCTGCATTTACAGCCGGAACGAGTAAGTTCAAACTAGATGATCCATAACTGTTTTCTCTAATATATATAGCATCACCAAAATCATGCCTTTGACCGCCACCTGAATAATGGGTCGCCTTATACATGTTTTGAGGAATGGTATACATAGAAGCTCCTGCCTTAGTATCCACATTTAAAAAATCCAAAGACAATACCGTTCTGTCTTCGTCAGTTGAATGATAGGCATAATATTCAAATCTTTTCTGTACACTGTCTACTACCTCTGGAATCATGGATAGCGATGTATACTCATCACTACCTCCGTTTATCTCTACAATACCTGAAAACTTATGGGTATAGAATTCATCTCCAAACATTGATAACCCACGTTCTATTTTATATACTTCTTTCTTATTTTCATTGTTTGGGGTTCCAATGTTATAATCATAGTCAAAAAGGCTTAACTTGGGATTACTCAAGTCACTTATATCGGACTCCCACAGCCACCCTTGATAACTATCAACGCCTTGGAATTGCTTAAAACCCAAACTAGACATCCCTCCACTTTCTTCTCCATTCAAGGTCATTCGTGTCTTCGTATCATCACTAATTTCCAATTTTGAATGAGGTGTTTTTATACCTATTCCCACATTGCCTTCACCTGTTGCCAAAGCTGCTCTACCTGTAGTACTAGTTTCAAAATATCCTCCTATACCATCTCCATCCGTTCGACCATGAATACCATATCCTTCATCAGATGAAGATTCTCCTACAACACCAGCACCAAAATCACTATTAGATATTCCATAAACTCCTCGATATCCTATCCCAATAACTCCGGCTCCTGCTCCTTCTGGAATTGCATTGGAATTTCCAATGGTACCTGCCAACCCATATTGCTTTTTATCATGCCCATTATGAATATGAAACAATGCTCCTTCTTGGTTACCTTCATTATAATAAGGTAGGGAAAGGGACAAACTCCCCAAATCTATCGTCCCCCCCCATTGCTCAATGTCAAACTAGTACCGGTAAATTGTAGGGTCTGTATCTCATTTGTATCACTGTTATCACTAGCAGATATTGTATTTCCGGATATGCTTATCCCGGAACCGGCAGTATATATTCCAGCAGGCCCTCGTGGTCCTTGATCTCCTTTATCTCCTTTGTCTCCTTGCAACCCTTGTGCGCCTTGATCTCCTTTGTCTCCCTTATCTCCTTTCTGCCCACTATCTCCTTTAGGCCCTTTGATTTGACCAACATTAGTCCAGTTATTTCCATCCCAAACATAACCAGTTCCGGTATCCTGAGAAATATACATATCTCCAATAGAGCCATTGTAGGGTATCGGCAAACTACCGGCATCAGGGACAGAGCCTATAATCTTCACTCCTGTACCATCATTTCCTTTTGGCCCCTGTGGACCGGGATCTCCCTTTGGTCCTTGATCTCCAAGATCACCTTTATCACCTTTGGGTCCGACAAAAGGTGCACTATTGATTAAAGAAGTAGATATCTCGCTAAATTGTCCACCCTCGTTATCACTGCAATCTATGGATAAGAACATCAAGCCTGACGACCAATCTATGGTACTATAATCACCACTTACCACCTGCCCTTGACCAATAGAGACAGAAATATACCCATAGTCATCTGTCGTAGGAGTCTGTCTTTCTTGGTACACAATATTACCTGTTTCACTACCTTCGTGAATACTAAATTGCAGATAAACACTTACATTTGTTTGGGGTACTCCATCACTATCCCTTATTACCGATTGAAAAGTAAATCCGGATTGAGCATTTAATACTGAAATGCTAAAAAGTACGATTAGAAATATGATAAATTTTTTCATGTGTTAAATTTTTTAATAAAATGATGCAAAAAAAATTCTGTACCCACCCCACCCCAAAGTACTACATGGGAAAGGTTTAATCTCTTTGCCACTCAGAATAATTTTTAAGTTTTATGAATTAAGCTTTATGAGTTTTTTTGTGATTAGTAATTTATTGTCTTTTTTGATTAAAACAAAATAAGATCCGGGTGCTATAGTTGACAAATCCAATCTTATATCCTTGTTAGGCATAAGATTGGATTTCTTAAATACAGTTTGTCCGAACAAATTAACTACTACGATATCATAATATTCATTTGATGATTTAAGGTTTATCGAAATACCCTGAACAAAAGGATTTGGTGATATTAATAGCTTAATTTGTTTTTCAAGTGTTTGCGCAGAAGTCTTATGATACACATCGACTAAAGGAGGAGTGAATTTCAATTTTCCACAACTTCCGGTTATTATGATAGTATTTTTGATACTTCCATTTATTTTATTTCCTGAGCACTCTGTATCAATATTTTCAAGAGATAGTGTTTGGTTCGTTATATTACATTGTGCAGTTATCATATATGCACTAATCGATAAAACGAATACCATAATATATTTTGTCATATATCTAAATTTTTGTATTTAAATAAATCTTTTTATCCTAAAAATATACTGCAAAGCTAAACGAATTTAATATAACATTCTAGACACAATTCATATTTGAACCATCTAAATTAGTATTCGGAATGATTTTGTGATTTTCTGTGTTTTTGTGAAAAAACTTATTATACTTGTAAAAACAGAAGCAACAAACAGACGTTATTATTGTATTTTAACCAAATAATAATCGAAATGCTATGATTATACATTGATGTATAAAATAATTGACTGTATTTCGTATATTTGTGATTACAAATTAAACGCACTTGAAGAAAAGGTTATTCAATATTTTTTTTTTACTGGTATCGTATTACTTATCTACAGATAGTTTAAATCTATATTCTCAAGAATTCGATCCAACATATTATACAGCAAAAGATGGAATTGCACAAGGTCATCATGGGTATATTTTACAGGATTTCAACGGGTTTATTTGGTCAACATCACAAGGGGGATTAACAAAGTTTGACGGACACACTTCTACTATTATCAATTATGATTACAGAAGTAATCGCGTTCTCAATATCAATGAACAATCACCCATTTATCAAACCGAAGACAGCCTGTTGTGGATTGGCAGTTTTGAGGGTCTATATATGTACAATCCCCAAAGTGAGACTTTTAGGTTTTTCGATATTGACAGCACAAACACACATGGTCACCCTTATCCCGAGCTGACAGAAATTATCGAGGTCAATGGAACTTTGTGGATATCGTGTTATGCCGGCCTATATTCCTTCAATAAAGAAAACGGAGAGTTTTCTTATTACGACCCGATTCCGGACCAACCTTACAGGGATCGCCATCACTCGGATAAAGCAATAAGAGCCATTGTAAGAGATAAATATAATGACAATATCCTATGGCTTGGTGGCAGGTCTCGCTTGTATAAATTTGACACAAAAGATCGAAAATATTTGAAAACTTGGCAAATTGAAACAATAACGCCTAAAATTAAAAAAGAAATTTTTTCAATACTTCAAATATCACCCGATGTGTTCTTGCTTGGAACTTACGGATCGGGTTTATTAAGATTTGATACTAAAAAACAAAAGACAGTATTTCTAAAAACAGATTCAGATATTATTATACAAAACAAACCATTCAGTATCGTAAGAGATATGATATTTGTCGATTCGACTAAAATACTATGTACAAATTTTAATGGAGCACTATTTACTTATGATACTATTATCAAATCAGTGAATTATCTAGATGATATAGATGTAAAGAAGAAATCATTCAAACTGGTTAAAGACAGAGATCATAATATATGGGTGGCATCTGCACATGGTCTGACCAAATTGAAGTACAAAAATATAAGATTTTATCCTAGTGATGCCAATAAAAAATATGACAATATAACATCTAAATACAATCCGTATAACAATTCTTTTTTGTCATATACCACAGAGGGGAAAATAGCTATTGAAGCTTTTAGCCACTCTGAAAACAAAATGGTGACCATAAGCATAAAACAAATTGGCTCTATTAATGATATTGCTATCGATTCTGTCACCCATGGTTTTTTAATTTTAGGAAAACAAGGGCTATATATATTGGCAAATAATAATAACGACACTCCAATAAAATTAATTGACTTACCAAATCATCGATTTTCAACTGTTTTTAGCACTAAAAACTATATATACTTGTGGAATAAAAAACAAATTGTTGTCTATAACCACAACGGAAGATTAGATAAAACATTCAAAACACCTACAACATTGATAGGCGCCAAAGTATATTTTAATTATTTTTATATTTTTGATGATACCATCTATTACATAAAAGACCATCAAATATATCGACTTGAAAGCAATAAAAAATTCAATCTTATACTAAATGAATCGACTCAGGTGATAAGTGAATTTATAATAATTGATAGTCTTTGTTTTGTAGCATCCAAAAAAGGCTTATTCAAATATAATTTTAAAGATAACAAATTTGTAATAGACGATTCCTTTGATAATCCATACAAATCGCAAGAGTTATATCAAATCACAAGAGCAAACGATGTGCTCTATATGAACAATCTTTCTGGCATTGTGGGATACAATTTCAAAACTGATAAAAAGGTTTTGAAAATAAATGATAGGAATAATCTTCATTCGGCTTCCGGATTCAGCTATCATGCCAATAAATTGTATGGATATACAAGAAACAGCTACTTTAGCATTGATTTAAAAACTAACAATGAGTATATTCACGATATCTATATAAAGGAATTGCTCATACCTAATTTTAGGGTTGAATATCCGGTCAAATCCAATTTAGAATTAAAGCACAATCAGAATTCGATTTATGTCAAATGGACCCCTATATACTATGGCTACCATGACGATATCGAATACAGTTATAGCTTAGATGATGACCGGGAGCACTGGATTGATATTGGTAGTTCGGGTTCAATGACTTTAAGTAATCTGAGCCCGGGTAATTTCACTCTACTGGTAAAAGCTACTGCCTTTGATAATATAATTGAAAAGAAATTATTGAATTTCAATATCACAGCACCATGGTGGAAAAGATGGTGGTTTCTTTCACTCATTGCAATTATAGGGATTGTCCTTATCTATTTATTCAATAGATTTAGAGTAAATCAAATCAGCTTGAGAAGTAAACACGAACAGGAGATGGTAGAAATGGAATTGAATGTCTTGCGAGCACAGATGAACCCCCATTTCATCTTTAATAGTTTGAATTCGATAAAAAGATTAATCCAAAAGAGGGATTCAGAGAATGCCATTGAGTACTTAATGCATTTTTCTTTGATGATACGCCAAATTCTATCAAACTCAGACAAGAAATTAATAAGTTTAGAAAATGAAATAGACTTTTTAAAAAGATATCTGGAAATTGAAAAATTGAGATTTGGCAACAAATTTGATTATTATATCAATATTGATAAAAACATTGATTTGTCTGAAATACAAATACCTCCGCTTATCCTTCAACCGTTTCTCGAAAATTCGCTCTGGCATGGAATAATGAATAAAAAGGATAAAGGATCCCTAAACTTAACAATAAAAGATTATAGCGATTATATACAAATCGATATTGATGATGATGGTATAGGCAGAAAGAAAGCCAAAGAAATTTCAGAGAATAAAATAACAGGAAATAAGTCAAAAGGCTTTAAGATCAGTAAAAAAAGAAGCATGCTATCAAAAAAACTTTATGCCTATGATATCGATATTGAAATAATAGATAAAATATATAATAATATTGCAAAAGGAACTAGAATCGTAGTCAAGATATACTATTAGGCACTTATTCCTGAAGGATAATAACTTTAATAAAACATGTAACTATGCTCAAATCAATAATAATCGATGACGAAAAAATGGCGATTGAAGCCTTGGCTGAAGATATAAAAACTTATACTGAAGATGTTGAAATAATTGCTACATGTAGTGATTCCTCCAAAGCAAAATCACTTATAGAAAAACTAAAGCCCGACATTGTATTTCTTGATATAGAGATGCCGGGGCTAAATGGTTTTCAATTGCTTGAATCCATAGACCTTATCAATTTTTCGGTTGTATTTGTTACGGCTTATGACCAATTTGCCCTAAAAGCATTTGAGTTTAGTGCTGCAGATTATCTAGTAAAACCAGTTGATAGAAAAAGGTTGGTTAGTACCATCAATACTATAAAGGAAAAAAAAGCGAAAGATGAAATTGATTGTAAATTATCAGTCATACTTCACAACCTAAAGATTAGCACAAGTGCATATCCCACATTAGCAGTGCCAAGCTTAGATGGTATAGAATTTGTTCCTGTAGATGAAATAATGTATCTAAAATCAGATGGTAATTATTGTAATATTTTCTTAGTTGATGACAAAAAGATTTATGTTTCAAAGACTTTGAAACATTTTGCAAATCTATTAGATGGGTTTGGATTTATCCGCATTCATCAATCTTATTTTGTAAATGTTCGTTTTATCAGAAAATATATTAAACACAACGGAGGTGAAATAGTGCTTTCAAATAAAAAATCTATTCCTATCTCAAGACAACATAGAGGCAAAATACTCCAATATATTCAAAAATAATCTATCTCAATCTATCAGCAGATCGTACTACCTTTTCGTCTTTTTTAATGAATCTTGCTGCTAAAAACCCAAAGATCAATCCTAAAACAGGCATATACAATCCAATTGAATCGGATATTTGACCCTTGTCTATTATTTGCTGCGAATTGCTTTCATTCAAAAATAAAACGACTGCGGCTACAATCAACAAAATGCCTGTAATTATAGTCAAGTAAGTCAAACGTACTTGCAAGGGTCTGTTCTTGAATAAAAATATTGCTATCAATGCGATTAATCCACCTAAACCGGCTAATGCGATCAATATAGGATTATCAAATATATTAAAAACCTTGTCTTGCAAAAACCCTTTGCTTGCAACATCGCTTACGGCAAATGGAAATTGGAAAAGTGCTATAAATGCTAATGCTGCTAAAAATAAAAATACGGTTTGAATTCTTTGTATCATGAATATTAATTTTTTATTTTTTTTCTAACTCTAGAATATCTTTTATAACTAAAATGGCTTCTTTTACATTTTGATCTTTTTTAATATTTTTCAACCAATTTTCATTTCTGCCTATCCTTGAAGAGTCCATTTGAATATGTAGTAAATCAACTTCCAGATTTTTCACAGAAATACCCGGAATTACAGTATTGAGTTTTCCTTTAAAGTGCTCGTCTTCTTTCTTTCTTGTTTCCTTCCATTGATTGTATTTATCGATATTGATTGGAACTAATGTTTTATCAGAATATTCTTTTATTTTCCTTGCGTTTTCATTGATATAAATAAAAGCGGAATCTTTTTCTATTCTTTCTTGGCTTCTATTTACTATTTCATCCAAATGATTAAGTCTGAAAACATTTTGGCTATAATCAAGAGAAGGTATCTTGTCCCAAGGTAGTGCATGATCATAATCTCTTTCTCCAACATCCATATATTGGTATCTATCCGGTAAAACAATATCAGATTCAACTCCTTTTAGTTGAGTAGATCCTCCATTGATTCTGTAGAATTTTTGTGTTGTCACTTTGAGATTTCCAAGGGGCTTTATATCGTCAGATATCCTTCTAATATTATCAAGGTCAAAAAATCTTTGAACAGTACCTTTACCAAAAGTAGCTTTACTTCCTACGATAACTGCTCTTTTGTAATCCTGCATCGCAGCTGCCAATATCTCAGATGCTGAAGCACTCATCTCATTTACCAATATTACAAGTGGCCCATCGTATTCAACACTACGATCATTGTCAGAATGAACATAAGGTTCTTCTTTTCCAGGTTTAACTTGGACAATTGGACCATCCTTAATAAAAAAACCTCCCATAGTAATCACGTCTCGTAGAGAACCACCTCCATTTGATCTAAGATCCAAAATTATACCTTTTACATGTTTATCTTTTAGTTTTGAGAGCTCCTTTTTTATATCCTTAGAGCAGTTCTCCCCATCTCTTGATTTAAAATCAGAGTAAAAGCTTGGAAGCCTGATAAACCCTATATTGTCAATAACAGTCATACTATCGGTAGAAACAGGAGGATTGCCATTTAAGGAAGCTATCTCATTATCTTTATCATTGATTTTATAGCCCACTATAGCCGATTTAGCTTTTCCTTCTTCAATGATAACTTCATCACGTGTTATCTCAATCACTTTAATTGTACCGTCAGGTTTTTTTACTTCCAGTTTTACTTTTGTCCCTTTTTTACCCCTTATATATGTCACTACTTTATCGATTCGCATTCCTGTCAAGTCTACATACTCATCTGAGTTTTCTTGTGCCACTTTTAATATCAAATCATTTTCTTCCAACTCTTTTCCTTTCCATGCAGGCCCCCCGGGGATAATATTGATTATTTTAGTGAAATCACCGTCTGTTTGAAGTCTCGCCCCGATTCCTTCCAATTTTCCTCCCATTCTGATATCAAAATCTTCTTTGTCTTTTGGAGAAAAATATTCGGTATGAGGATCAAAAAGATTGGCAAAAGAATTGACATATACTTCAAATCTATCAGCTCTCTCGATTTTTCCAAATCGCTTAAATACATCCTTATATCTTTCTTTTACTTTTTCTCTGGATTCCTTTTCAAGTTCTGCAAAAGTCTTTATCTCTTTGGTTTCAGTACTATCTTTAGCCTGTTTTTTTTGCTCCTCAAGCTTGTTGATAACTCTAACCAAAACATCGTATTTGAAAAATTTTCTCCATTGCTCTTTCAGTTCGGCATCATCTTGTGCCCAAGTTCTTTTCTCTGGGGCTAATTCGACTTCATCATCAGCTGAAAAATCAAAAGGCTTATCCAATAATTCCTCATAAAAATTCTCCGTTTTATCGATTGCATTATTGATTAAAGTATTTGATAAATCAAAAAATTCAAGGTTTTGGTGTAATATCTCATCATCCAGATTAGTCTCATATTGCTTCAATTTATCAATATCCTCTTGAGTCAAAAACCTTTTCATTCCATCAAGATTTTTAATATAATCAGCATAAAACTGTTTTGAGAAGTCATCATCTATTTTCTTGGGAGAAAAATGGACATAATCAACCATAGCTTGAACGGTATAAATAATAGCCTGTTCTTTTTCAGTAGTATCAAACTTATTATAATTATTACTCAATAAAAAAGATGCAATACCTAAAATTCCAATAATTATTCCTTTTATCATTATATTTTTGCTTTTAGATTTAGTCATTAATTTAGTCTTTCTATGATAATTCCATTAGTTTTTTTTTAAAAACTCATTGATGCAATCCGATATCTCCAAAATGCACAAAAAACCAATATGATTAACGGAAATAAATCAAAATAAGTTGTAAAATTAAGCATTTTAATTAAAAGTTTTATAAAAGTTATATACAAAGGCGTATTTCATTTTTTTGCATTAAATGTTATTTTTTCTATTTGCATAGACCTCCCCACTTATGAAACTAATCCGTTTTACTTCTATAAACTACAGCAATGTGCCGTTAGGCACAAAACATGGGTAAAAAAATCTATACTAACTAAAATGCGTGCCGTAGGTACGCTATATTAAACACATCAACAAAACTTCTTGTAAAAAAGCGAAAATATGAAATG
>Ga0256831_1000244_pt1 | contig 29132 bp, 32 predicted proteins | sample 132544metaG_FD_189087 | JGI IMG/M metagenome (GOLD analysis project Ga0256831, IMG submission 189087) | Hydrothermal vent microbial communities from Lau Basin, Pacific Ocean - 132-544 | ecosystem: Environmental > Aquatic > Marine > Hydrothermal vents | place: Pacific Ocean: Lau Basin | collected... | reverse complement strand
ATCTTTGGACCATGTGTGATCATTATGAATATCGCGTTAGAATACTCCTCTCTCAACGATTCGAGCTTCATGATTAGATTTTCTATCTCTTCTCTGAACTCCTTCATCCTCTTGCTGTATTCTAGCTCCAGCTCTTGGGAAAGCGTAATTAGGGTATCATAGGCAGTTATGGGAGGATCGTCTAACAGCTTCTTTCCTTCTGGAGGCTTTGTCTTAAAACCCAATAGCTTGTACTTAACAAGTTCCTTCCTCTGGAAATATAGTATCGGTGTCATGATATCGTCGAAACGTTTCAACTCTTCGTCTATCAGTTGGATCTCTTGCTTTAGCTTATCAATGAATTCATCCAAGCTTGTCGCAACTATGATCATAGCTTCACGACCCCCTCGCCCACGCTCTTGGCCTTCTCGACGAGCTTAGGATCGGGTATTATCTCTATGTTGGGGCACAAGAGAGACTTAGCGGTAGTTATGAGCCACTTCCCGGGACTCTGCAGTGGGTAAACGAAGGCATCAGCCCCAGTTATAGTTTCGACTTGTTCCGGCATTGATAGCGAAGCCCCTATGACCTTTCCTTTGCATATCAAGATGTCAAGAACCCAGCGGTCAGTCAATGAAACTATGTTATAGGCTAAGGGTTTGTCGACAAGCAAGAGTTCGGCAAAGATCGATTTTGGATCGTCAACGTCTCTCGTGAAGCTCTCCCAGAATTCATTGTCAACTGCAGCAGAGGAGGGGTCGAAGAGTTGCACTACTGGTATGAGTTTACCGTTTAGAACTATTCCTTCCTTGGCTGTCACAACTTTTATTAGGCTCATGAGCTCGTTTATTGAGCCTATTTTCCTATAGTCCTTGTCTTCAAGTTCAGCTATCACCTCTGCTTCATTAAGTTCAGTTACGAATACTTTGCTCACCTCGCTACTGAACGCGCTTAGGTCACCTCTGAACGCTATAGGTACTCCCTCGACGACCAAGATCTCCAAGTATGGCCATACAACGTGAATCTTAGCACTCTTTCCACTGTTCATGGTGTCGCTCAGTGCCTTTATCAAGTCCTTATATTCGCCCCCAAAGGAGCCTATACTCCAACATAAGGAACTCATACTATCTCCACCTTCACGTCCTTTATACCTACGTCATACAAGTACATCGATGCAATACTTTTTACAAGTTCTTCGGAGGGCTTGGGATGAGGATTGATTAAGACTATCGTGGCAACGCCATCTCTTACCGTAACCTTGATGTCGTCAAACTCTATACCGCTCGCGTTGAGTCTATGAACGATACCTAAAACAGCCTTACCTAATGCCAGAACGCCTATGCTAGCAACGTACTCAGTCCCTACCTCCTCGCTCGCAAGTGCGTCAGCACTCATCTCATCGGTAATATCAATGTCTTCTGGCGGAGGATAGAAATTCACGCTCAAATGCGCGTCTGGCTCTACCTTCTCAATCTCACTGAGGAGGGAGTTCCAAGCTTCCTCCCCCTGTAAGTCCCTCCATTTCCCACTAACGAGTTTACCTTTACAGACCACAAACGTGCCCACTTCTCCCTTCAGATAAGTCTTAAGGGTCACACAAGTGGAATCCTTAATCTTGTTTAAAGCGCTCTTTGCACAATCTTTTGAAAGTACAGAGTGGCCTATGGGGACGTCATTCACACTCTTTCCCTTCGAGATGTGAGATTTGGATAGAAAAATAAGGCTTGGGGGATTTGGCTAATCCCGGGTTAGAAGTTGAGCACAACGGGAGACTCGAGCGATCGCAAGGGCATAAAAAAGGTTAGAACGGCAGAGGACGTAATGTCCGAAGTAAAGAAGATAGAGAAAGGAACTGTGATACTCCTCATACTAAAGAGGAACCTCACATGGGACAAGTACATACTTACTATAGAGAACAACAAACTCGTGGCGGGCGAACCAAAGATACCTTCCGAGAATGACTTCAAGGATGCAATACTCGCATTGCTGATAATACCCCACACAATAAAGAAAGAGGAGGGCTTCGAAAAGCTGGTCGAGAGCGCTGGTTTGGACGTAGAATCCTTGCCAGAAGATGTTAAGAGGTTAGTCCAATTAATACCCGGCATCGAACTCTTTATACCCGATAAAGACTTGTTGGAAGCTAACGTAGGTGAAACCGTAATACCGCCGGAAGAGATAATGGATGAAGTGGTGAATATGGTAGAGACCATGATCAAGGAGTTAGGCTTAGAGGGACAGGTTAAAGTTGCCAATCATGAACTGTATGTGATTGTAAGTAAAAGGGTACCAAAGAAGGTATTGCAACAATTGGAGAAAGTACTTGAAACGCGAGTTGGAGACTTGTTTAGGGTAAAGGTAACCACAGGGTGATAACCGTGATATTGTTCTTCGGCAAGAAGAAAAAGAAAGAAGAGATAGTAGTTGGCGTAGATAAAGACAACGTATTCGGTACTATGAGCCCTAAGGGCGGCGTAGGCAAGACCAGCATAACAGTGGAAGTGGCCTTCATCATAGCACAGAAGGACTACAGAGTAGGGCTCGTTGACTGGGACTTGTGGTCGCCAAGGCTTACGTCGAGGCTCTTGGGAAGTTCTGAAGGGCCAGGACTCTTGGAACTCTTGCTAGGCGAAGCCGAGCCTGAGGACGTGATAAAAGAGGTATCCTTCACTACCAGTGAAGGAAAGGTAGTACGCGTCCACTTGGTACCGGCCTCCGACAAGGATGCCTTGGTGAGGGGTGAGGTCAAAAGGCTAGCACGAGAGCTAGAGGAGCACTACGATAAAATAAGGGAGAGGGCAGTCGCGTTAATAAACTACTTGGCCAGCACGCATGACATAGTGTTCAACGACTACCCAGTACCCAGCGGTCCAGCGCCGGCGCCCTTCCACAGGGTAGCGGCCAGCGCCACCCACTGGCTAAACATCGTGATCGATGCGGTACCCACTACGGCTGAGTACGCAGCCCGCTACGTGGAGATGTTCTACCCAAGCCTGCCCGTGTATATGGTCTTCGTCAACATGATCAAACCCGTTCACTACGAGTATAGGGCAGCGGTGGCCAAGGCTCCGGAGCTATGTAAGAAGTTCGCGGCCAAGTATGTGGTCTTCGTACCGTTCGACGGTAAGCTTTACGACGTCAAGGTGTCTGGAGCAGCACCTCCCGCAAGCGTGAACTACAAGCCAACTGAATCGGCGGCCCTTAAAGTCTTGAGAGATGCGGCCATGAGGCTTATACGCAGAGACAAGCCGATGGGTTGTGTGGCCCTTCACTTGAAGGTGCTCTAAGGAGGTGATATCGGTCATGCCGGAGAAGAAGTGGAAAGTGAGAGAGGTACCGGGCTACGAGGTAGAGTGGTACGTAGTGGTTGAGCAGAGGGGGACTAACCTAGAGGTGCTGGACTATGAGAATGTGAGCGAGGATAAGGTAAAGATGGTAGTAAGCACACTCTCCAGCTTGTTCCACGACTTAAAGATGATATCCGACAGAGAGCTCAAGGGTATACCAACAGAGAAGAAGAACTTGGACGTAGTTGTGAAGACTGAAAATGGATACATGAGTATGAGTTTCATAGCCGACGCGATATTGGTGGTTGCGGGTCTCAGGGAGAAGAAAGCTTGAGTTTTAGGCTGTCCGGACAACCACCAGTCGTACGTGCATACCGTCCCATATCGCCTTTATGTTTAGTTCGACCGTCAACTCACCCTCTGAGAACAAGGATTTGAATATGGCTATTGAAGACCTCAGAGCCCTTATCTCGTTTACCATTTCTGAGAGTATAGGTACGAGTTGATTCTTCACAAGTTCGCTGTCGGGATCCACTAGAACTTTCATTCTAGGATAGGCCGCTGAACCTTCTCCGCTCCCTTCCATTTTTTCTTCCATTAGCTCTAAGGCTTTTCGGAGCCCTTCTATGTTGGCTTTGAGCTCCTTTTCCATCTCCTCTAATAGTTCCTTGAAGTTTTTGTGTTCAGTGACCCTTACGGGCAAATCACTTCACCCCCATCCGCTCCATAGCTTCCAAGAGTAATCTGACTCCCCATCCGGTTGGGTATTCCGAGGCCCAGTCGACGTTGCCTTCGTAAGCTAAAGCCGGACCCGCTATGTCTAGGTATACCCAACGCTCCGGCGCGAACTCCTTTAGGAAGAGCGCTCCCATAATACTACCCGCTTGCCTCACTCTAGAGATGTTGTTTATGTCTGCAGACGGATGCCTGAGGTACTTCTTGTATCTCTCATGCAAGGGCATTCTCCAAACGAGCTCGTTTGTGTACTTTGATGCTTCCTCAAAGAGCCTTGCATCCTCATCACGGGTGGCATATAAGGCAGCTATATCGTAACCCAGAGCTACTACCTGGGCCCCCGTCAAGGTGGCTAGGGTTACTGTCAAGTCGTTCTTATCCTTCTTAGAGTAGCTCAAGGCATCAGCAAGTATGAGCCTTCCTTCCGCGTCTGTGTTATCTACGTGAACGTACTTGCCGGAGTAGCTCTTTATTACGTCTTCCACTTTATAGGCTTTTCCGGATATTAAGTTCTCTGCTAATGGGATATAGGCGTTTATAGTAATTGGTAAGTTGAGTTTGGCTGCCCACAACGTGGCAGCTGCTACGGCCGCTGCCCCACTCATATCTGCGTGCATCCCTTTCATGTATTCAGCTGGCTTCAAACAGTATCCTCCGGCGTCGAAGGTTACTCCCTTTCCAACCAAGCCCACTTTGTTACCACCATTACTATACCTTAGTATTAGAAGTCTAGGCGGGATTTCGGAACCCTTGCCTACGCTTAGCAGTAAGTTCAACCCTTCCCTTTCGAGGTCGTCCTTATCTAGGACTTGAACCTCTACCGGCAATCCCTTAACGCTTTCAAATATCCTCTCTACGAACGTTTTTGGGTTTATTACGTTTGGAGGTTCCGAGGCCAGCTCTCTCGCAAACATTTGGGCTTTGGCGTGCTCTAGCGGTTTCTTGAGCTTATCCTTATTGGGGTTATAGAAAACGATCTTCCTCTCTTTCCTATTACTCTTGTACTTGTCAAACGTCCAAGCAGTCAAAACGGTTCCGGTAACGAGCTTGTAAGGGTCTTCGAAGGCAGACGTGTCAACGACCGCTAAGGGAACGTTGTTCAGTTTCTTCCCTATCTTAGAGCCACAGTAGAAGGGGTCTTTACAGTAACAAGCAATGACCGTCTCGCCGTTTTTCCTGACCAATTCACATTGTTCCTCAACATCTTCAACCCATATGGGGCCTACAAAGTCTAGGTATTCGTCCTTTGACTTGAATATTTTTACTTTTACGCCTTCTAGCTTCTCCGGAGGCACGTCTGTGGCGCTAATGGTCAACAAGGTTGGTCCCATCCTCCTCTTCGTTGGTGAGTTAAAATGATGACAGCTGGCAAGGCCGAGCTAGGCGATGAGGACTCAGAGTTACGCTGACGACATTGAAGGATCAGCTGCGCCGGGCTTGAGGTCCTCCCTTAAGAGGTCCCCTCGGGGGTTGTCATCATTTCAATCGAACATAGGACCTGTACACAATAAACACCTACAAGTGTTATTCTCATAGATCATTCCGTGACAGAACTTCTGCTCGCAGATCTTTCTACACTCTTCTTCGGAGGAGGCCTCTACCAAAATGTCCCTTACCGCTGGTTCGGGTTCTTCCCTCATCACTTACCTACCAGTTCTTCCACAAGGTCGTCCGGTACATAACTTGAGGGCGACCTGGCTGCAATCCTCGCTAGCCTCCTCAATTCGGGCTTCAACCTCTTGAACTCATCACTGTTAGCGTCTACTAACTTTATGTTTCCTTTGTATTTTTCCTTCTCCTTTTCTAGTTCCATGGGCGGGATGATAAAGAATGTAACTTTGGGATGTTGTTCCGAAGGTATTCTTCCCATGGCGACGGCGACGTAGACGGTCCCTTGTAACCCCTTTTCAACCCTAACCAAGTAGGCGTCCACGTCAACGGGCTTGTACATCGCTCCTACCCGATACGGCCCAAGCCTTGATGCTTATATTTATAATGGCTCCCTTCCGGTAAAGCCGACAGGCGATCTCTTCAGTAGTCTCAAATACTTGGCCCTCTTGAGCTCAGCCCTTTTGTGAGCGAGTATGAGGGGCACGGGGTAACCCTTGCTGCATATCGACGATATGAAAGACAAGACGTTAGGAATTTCCTCTTCTTCGAAGCCTAATGCTTCGAAATAGTAAACTTGTGCCCCCTTCTTGAAGCGTACGAACCCTCTTAGGACCACTACGTCCGAGCCCACTCCCGACAACTTGACCGTATACCTAAAGGGGCCCACCATTCCGGGCCCCCTAATGCCTGCGAGCTTCGATGCGACATCTATAATAAATATGTCATTATACTCGTCATCGTTCAGTATTTCGTTACTTGCATAGCTTTTGGATATGTAGATGACGTTTTTGTTGTGCGAAGCTGTAGTACTAAGGTAATTGGCAACCTTTTCCTTCCACATACACTCAAGGCACGTTACTAGTTGAGGGTAATCATCTTGATAAGTGTCCTTGAGCGAGTCAGCGAACTCTATCAATTTCTCTAATACCATCTTTGGTTCTGCGAGCAAGAAGTCTTCTCCCACCTCTTCCACAAAGCGTGTAAAGGCTTGTTTGAACCTTGAACAAGTCCTAGAGGGTAATGGACACTTCACCATCATCGAGATCGATCCATCTCCCATAACCAAGCCATTGCTATGGTAATAGCTATAAAACTGCGCCAATTCGAGTTCTAACGTCTCCATGTACTTTATGGGCCTCTCATCTATGTACGCGGGGGGCCTTACCTTTCCCGACATGGATATTTCTCTGTGTTTGACCTTGGCTGCCTCCGCCTTAACTCTGTGAGGTACTCCTACAGCCGTTACGACGAAAAGAACAGTGGGCTTTAGGGGAAACTTGAGCACTGACCCATCTATTCCAATTACGTGATCAAAAGGAGGATCGTTAACGGTTGGAAGTTCCTTCCAGAGTTCCTTTACTATTCCAGCATACTCAGAAGCCTTCTCCATAATTCTTTGTTCCAATTTCAACAGCTCGTTCACAAACGACACTTCTGGTGTATCGCTACCGTGATCGTAACTTTTCAACCTAAAGCACCCATGCTAATGTTGGTGATTAGGCTTATGAGTATTAACAAAGACTTGGCTGAAACTTTCGAGGCAGCCCCCTTTGGGGCGGTTGTAGGTGAATCTACTACTTCTCAAGTCACGGTCAAGTCGAAGGCACCCTTTGACAGAGGAGAATATGTAATAATTGGTGATGGTGATGACGCTATCTTAGGCTGGGTTGAGGAAAGCATTTCTAAGAATGAACTGGTAGAACACGTTGTTGACGTTGATAGTGAATTAAGCCAGATAGCTTTGGCCGATTTAAATGATGGTGAGTATACGGAGTTCTACGCAAAGGTCAGGCTTCTTTCTACCCTCAAGAGTATAATTCAAGAAAATAAAGTAACGCCCCCTCGTAGGGCGCCTTTGCCCGGAACCTTGGTTAGGAGGGCAGATAGCGACATCTTGAAGAAGATATTCACTAAGAACGGTAGTAAGGACTACATAAGGATAGGTGTGCTCTCAGCTCATCCGGACGTACCCTTTTATGTTAATGTGAATAAAATGGTAAGTAGGCACTTAGCAATCGTAGCGATTACTGGTGCGGGAAAGAGTAACACGGTGAGCGTGATAAGTGAGAGGTTGGTAAAGGAGAAGAGGGGCACCGTAGTTATATTTGACATGCACGGCGAGTACATGGATGCTTTGGAGAGCGAATACGTAAACATCATAGAACCTACATTGGACCCCACAAAACTAGACGTTGATGCATATGTGAAGCTCTTGAACTTGAAGGGAGCTGCTAAGCAAGAGCTATTCTTGAGGAATATGTTAAAACTTTGGAAAGTACTAAGGGAGGCCGGGTTCTATACAAGGAACGAAGACTTCTTCGACGCTTTGACGGATATGATAATGGAAATGATGAAGAGTAAGAAGCTACCAATAGTTAGGGATGAATACGTAATTACCGAGATATTGAAGGAATACTTGACCTCTCAGAAAGTGGTGCCCAAGGGCCAGCCACTGAGGTTAATTCTAAACGTCGCTACTACTTCTACAAAGAACAAGTTTAACGTCTGCATCAAGGCTCCGGACAAATGCGAAAGAGCGATCAACGTATTAGAATTGACGGAGAGTGATAAGAATTCCTCGTTACCTTCCCTTTTGGTCAAACTGGAGGACGCGAGGGTTAGGTATAAGGAAATATTCAGGTTTAACGAACCCGATATAGATCAAAAAATAGAGAAAGGGAAGTTGAACGTCATCGATATGAGTCATCTAGATGAAGACATGGCTGACATAGTAGCTAGCATATATTTAAGGAAAATGTTAATCGCGAGGAAGAATGCTGTTCATGAAAGAGAGGGACCAAAGCTCGAATTCCCAGTCTTCGTCATCTTGGAAGAAGCTCACATACTAGCTCCCCAGAATAGGAACACCTTAACCAAGTACTGGGTGTCCAGAATTACGAGGGAGGGAAGGAAGTTCGGTTTGGGTTTGGCTATGATATCCCAAAGACCTAAGGGATTAGATCAAGACGCTCTTAGCCAAGCTAACAATTTGATTGTGTTGAGGCTCGTGGAGCCAACGGATCAGAGACACGTCCAAGAGAGCAGTGAGGCCTTGAGCGAGGAGCTGGTGAAGCAATTGCCATCTCTTGCAACTGGAGAGGCAATAGTATTGGGACCTATGGCGCCCTTACCGGCAATAGTTAAGATAGACAAGGCTAGCAAGAGCAGGGTAGGCTCCGACTTAGATATAGTTGGCCTCTGGATGAAGGAGGAAGAGGGGTTGGAGGACGAATGGCTGTAGCCGTTGGCTTGGGTGGCATTGCAAGCACCTTGGCTTCGATAGGCTACATGTTATCAACCGGCGTCGAGCCCGAGAAAGTGGTCTCGCTAAGGCCATGCAAGAAGGGAGAAGTGCTCAACGCTTACAAGTTTAAAGACATATCGCTGTTCAAGCTAAACCCATCTTCAAGCCTCAAGAAGGGTGTCCTCTACGAGTCTCAGCTCAGTGCCAGAGGTTACAAGGTCTACTTGGTTTGCTTAAACGATCCGTGGCCAATGGTTCTCGATGCAGTCAAGTTCGTTCTTAGGGATTCTGAAGCTTACCTAGGGGACGCGTTCTGTGCGGTGACATCGGTTCCGAAGGAGTGCTACGCCTCCGTTGAAGCGATGGCAGCGGTAGGACCTCTGGGGAAGGAACTCAGTATATTATACCCGGGCTCGCCGCCGGCCGATCCGAACTGCGTGGCTGAGAGACTGAATTCCGTTAAGGAGTGCTACAAAGGCAACAAGTTGCCTCACCCCGACGCTTGGGAGAAGTTCAAGAGGTTGGTAGACTATGTCTATGCCAAGGCACCCGGAGGTACTATAAAGCGGCTTAGAGAGGCTATGGAGAAGGCCGTTGCACCCTTTTACGTGTTTGACGGCAACTGCTTCTTTAACAAGTGCGAAGAGTGTAAAACAATAAGGATGTTGGGTCCCAAGAAGTTCAAGCCGAAGAAGAGGGTTTGTACTGGAGATCTAGGAGAGGTCTTGGAGAGTTTGAAACCATTAGGGTAGAAGTAAGGTTCCATAAATCCCTTCTGTAATGGCTCTTACTACGTTTTCGGGTTCTTTGCCGTTTACGATAGCTATCTTTATTTTGCTCCTCTTTGCGATAGATAGAGCTAAGTCGTCCATAAGTTCATAGCGCCCGGGCTCGTTGTGCCATTCGGAAGACAAGATCTCCTTCAACTTGTCAACACTAACCTCCTTGAGCTTTCTCGCTCCCGGTTTGTGAGGGGGTCTGTCGTAGACTGCATCGACCGTGGTCGCGTTAACTACGAGTTTTGATTCAGTGATCTCTGCTAGGATTAGTGCAACAGCATTTGTTGATTGGCCCGGCTGCAGCCCCCCTAGTACGGGTATCGACCCTCTGTTAATACAGCTGAGCACTTGTTCTATACTATTGGGTACTGGAATACAAGACTTCTTAATATTCAGTGCGAGGAGGGTTGCGTTGAGTCTGGAAGCTTCGATGCCCAAGAAATCTCGTAACGCCTTGTTTTCTGGTGCCAATGAGATGTATTTCCTAGCTACCGTCCCTCCGCCTACAACTATCCCCTTAATGAGACCCTTCTCGATCAGCTCGTTCAATACCTTCGAGTAGCCTTCAATCTTGGGTTCGTCGAGAGGTGATACGAACTTGCCAGATATCTTGACCACGACCAACGCTTGAGGCCCTAAAAAATCACTTCTTCAAGCCCAAATACAGTTTCCCGATCTCTGGGTGTTCTAATATTTCCCTTGCGGGACCGGTGTAGGCTACCCTTCCAGTGACTAAGACGTAACCCCTATCGGCTATCTCGAGGCCCTTCTTGGCGTTCTGCTCTACTAGGACTATCGTAACGCCAGAATCCCTTATCTCGACTATCTTTCTCAAAACTAGGTCAACGTACTTTGGAGATAAGGCGGCTGTGGGTTCGTCCAGTAGCATCACCTTCGGTCTCGCCATCAAAGCTCTTGCCATGGCGAGCATCTGTCTCTCGCCTCCGGAAAGGTTGCCGGCTAATTGCTTCTCCCTTGCCTTTAGGTCTGGGAATATTTCGAACACTTCCTCCATTCTCTTCTGAACTTCGCTCTTATCCTTTATGGTGTACGCCCCCATCTCTAAGTTCTCTCTCACGGTAAGGTTAGGGAAGACGTTGTCGGTCTGCGGGACGTAACCTACACCCATTCTGGATATTCTGTCTAGTCTTTCGTTGGTGATATCCCTTCCCTCGTATATCACGTTACCGGAGATGACCTTAGCTATTCCCAATATTGCTTTGAGGAGCGTGCTCTTTCCAGAGCCGTTGGGACCGACCACGGTCACTATTTCGTTCCTCAATACGTAGAAGTCTATGCCATGAAGAATGACCATCTTTCCATAACCAGCAACTAACTTTCGGGTTTCAATTACCTTATCCATAATATCACCTCAAGCCTCACCCAAGTATATGTCAACGACTACGGGGTTCTCCACGATCTCTTCTGGCGTACCTTCGGCAACTACCTTTCCTCTATGCATTACATACACATAATCAACGTAGTCGAAGAGGATGTCCAGCCTATGTTCTATTATAAGCATCGTTATCCCTTGTTCTCTGTTTAAGTTTCTCAGAAACGTGAATATTTCATGTGCTAGCGTTGGGTTAACTCCGGCTGCTGGCTCATCTAGCAGCAGCATTTTGGGGTCACTCATCAAGCCCCTTGCGAGTTCGACTAGTTTCATCTGACCTCCGCTTATTGCCGATGATAAGTTTCTGGCCACGTGCAGTATTTTGAGTAGCTCCATTATATCGACGGCTTTTTCAGCTATTTTTAACTCTATGGCCTTCCATATTCTCCTTAATGGGGATGTAGAGAAGCGCTCTCCCGGGTTGCCCTTAGCAGCCGTTAACACGTTCTCGAAGACGGTCATGCCTTTGAACATCCTGGGTACTTGGAAGGTCCTTACTAGGCCTCTATGGTATATCTTTTCTGGCGGCCATCCGGTTATGTCCGTTCCGTCGAAGATTACCTTGCCCGAATCTGGCTTATAGACTCCAGCTATTACGTTAAAGAGAGTGGTTTTCCCTGAGCCGTTAGGACCTATGAGGGCCGTCATGGAGCCTCTCTTAACCTTTAAGTTTACGCCGTCTAATGCCACTACTCCTCCGAACCTCTTCCTAACGTTTATAACTTCTAATATGTAGTCGCTCACTCTTCCTCACCTCCAGGGGGCTTTGCCCTACCTTCCCTCTCGGCCTCTTCTAGGACCCGCCAAGCGGGCGTGTTAACGGGCTTCTCGGGGACGAGGCCTTGTGGCCTAAACATCAAGAATAGTATTATCAATATTCCGACCAGCATCGCTTGGAAGTAGTTGGGTTCCAGCGGAAGCTTGATGTAGTCCTTCGCTATCTGAGTTAACCTATTTATCAGTATCACTATTGCAGTGCCCAGTATTACGCCGGCATTGTTAGCCATACCGCCGATTATTACCATAACCCAAATTATGAACGTTATGAGTGGTATGAAGGTGTCTGGGTTCAAGTACAAGAAGTAGAACGCGTACAGCGCTCCGGCTATGCCGGCTATGGCGCTGCCCAAGGTTATGCTCAGTAACTTATAGCGGTATGTGTACTTGCCGACGCTCCTAGCAGCTAGTTCGTCATCCCTTATGGCCTTTAACACTCTACCGAGGGGCGAGTTGCCCCACCTTTCCATGAGCCAATACGTCAGACCGAAGATGAGTACCGACAAGCCTACATAAGCGAGTTGCCTTGCCAGTGGGTCTTTTATGAACCCAAAGGGAGGCTTTATGCCCCTTAGTCCGAACACACCTCCCCATACGCTGTTAGTCGGCGTGTTTCTGAGCAGTATCCTTATCATTTCCCCTATTATTATGGTTGCCATACCTAAGTAATCTTCCCTAAGCTTGACTGTAGGGATACCGATGAATGCGCCGACGGCAGCTGCGGCAAGCGCTGCTGCTAGGACACATAGAGGGAAGGGGACGTTGAACGCGGCCGAGAGCACTCCAGCGGTATAAGCGCCTACTGCGATGAAGCCCACTTTACCGAAGTCGCTCAAGCCGGTGTAGCCGTATTCCAAGTTCAAGCTAAGCGAAGCTATAGCATAGAACGCTATAAAGAATATCAAGTCTAGGGCGTAGCCTGTGTTTATTGACGCAAATGCGGCGATAATTGCCACGACTATTATGCCTAGAACTAGGCCTACCTTATCCATAGCTCCCAAACCCCCTTATGCTCTTCTCTTCTTAATGCTTGCCAAACCTTCGGGTTTGATGTAGAGAACTAGCAGGAACACTGAGAACGGTATCAAGAAGCGGTACCCCGTGTACTGTGGGTTTATAGCTGCTAGTATCGAAACGCCCAGCTGCTCGGCGAAAGCCAGTATATAGCTGGCTGCGAAGGTGCCCCAGAAGCTCCCTAAACCGCCCAAGACAGCGACGGCGAACGCGTTCAGTAGCACCATCCAGCCTAGCTCTGGGTATATCTGAGTTCTCATGGCCCAGAAGAGACCGCCTATGCCAGCCAAGGCGCCCGCGACGAGCCAAGCCAAGTTTATGACGGACTCTACGTCTATACCACACGCAGCTGCCAATATCGGGTTATCAGCCACCGCTCTCCAAGCCTTTCCTATCTTGGTTTTCTTGAACAGTAACACTAGCGATAGTACTATCACTATGACCGTTACGGTGCTCCAGATGTAGAGGTCTGTGAATGAGATAAGCGGTTGAGGTGGAAGCTTATAATACTCTTCCATGCTCATTGCTGTGAGCTTTATTCCGCCGGCACCTATCTTTAACGTCGGTATCTTATTCATGAAGTAGAGTACGGCCGTTGCATTAACTATTATCAGCGTTCCGTTAATGAACCAGCCTTGGTAAGAGGTTATGGGCATGCCAAAGTTCTGGTAAGCTATCTCTGTTCCGTAGTAAGTCCTGCTATACCACGTCATCTCGTAAAGCGCATATCTTATGAATAAGGCTACGCCTATGCTGGCTACCATGAGTTGTACCAGAGAGGCGTTCCTCTCTTTTAGGGGCTTGTAGACCAACAAGTAAGAGAGCAGCGATGTGATACCACTGGTCGTCGCTGCTATAACTATCAAGTCAATCAAGTTGGCTCCGAAGTAGCATGCGAAGAGAACAGCGAGCCCCGTTAACAGTATTGGTAATCCTAGGGCTAGGAGAGTGTTTCCAAAGCCCTTCTTCCTCAACGCGTACCACAGCGCTAGTAACACTAGGCCTCCAAGCGTGCTTATGATCCCTAGCTCGAGGGCTAGGCCGTTTACGATACCACCTATGACAGCGAAATTGTATAGTAGGTAGGCTGCGTAGGCACCTACTGTCGCTACGTCTCCATGGGCGAAGTTGGCGAACTTTGCTACCGTAAACGTTAACGTTATTCCGATGGCTATTAAGAAGTAAAGGTTACCTAACATTATGCTGTCTAGAACTATCTGAGGCAACTGTGGTACGACCTTCGAGAAGGCTTGTAATACGCTGGTTGCGTAAAGTGGTGCCGACATTAGGGCGAGAGCCAGTATGAGAGCTCTCTTGTTTGACAAATCACTACTCCCGTCGTCGGAATGGGTGCATAACTTAAATACTGTTCTAGCATCCCGGGGAACCCATTATAAATGATGGACGGAGTGGTTCGTGTGGTAGAAGTACATGAAAAGCGTCGCAATAGTTGGCGCTTCTGGTTATACGGGAGGCGAACTACTAAGGATACTTAGCGTACACCCTCACGTCGAAGTGAAGGTTGTGACCTCCAGAGAGTATGCCGGAAAGCCCGTATACTATGCTCACCCGCATCTGAGGGGAATATACAAGGCCACGTTGAAGTTCAAGAAACTCGAGAGGCCTGAAGAGTTGCCGGACGTTGTGGGCGACGTTGATCTGGTCTTTCTAGCTCTCCCGCATAAGGTTTCCTTGCACTACGTACCCAAGGCTTTAGAAATGGGCATTAAGGTAATTGACTTGAGTGCGGATTACAGGCTTAAGAGGGTTGAAGACTACAAAGTGTGGTACGGATATGAGCATCCATATCCGGACCTTTTAGAGAAGAGCGTCTACGGTCTCCCCGAGCTGTACGGAGACAAGATTAAGGGAGCACAGCTGGTCGCAAACCCTGGTTGTAACGCTACGAGTTCCATACTTGCTACCGTACCCCCAGCGGCCTCCGGCATAATAGACTTGGACCACTTAGTAGTGGACGTTAAAGTCGGCAGCTCTGAGGCCGGTGCTAAGCCTTACAGAGGAGGTCACCACCCAGAGAGGGAAGGGGCTGCAAGGCCCTACGATGCGTCTGGTCATAGGCACGTGGCCGAGTTGGAACAAGCTCTCAGAGACTTTACCGGGAGGGATGTTAAGGTAGGGTTTACACCACATGCGGTGAGCATGATTAGAGGATCCTTGGCCTCCGCTTATTCGTGGCTTGTTAAGGACGTCATAGCGTTGGACGTTCAGAGGGCATACGCAAAGTTCTATGCCGGAAAGCCTTTCGTAAGGATAGTAAGAGGACCTCCAATGCCATATCCAGACGTCAAGAACGTTTACGGTAGCAACTATGCTGAAGTGGGATTCGCCTTAGACGATAGAGTGAAGAGGTTGGCGATGTTTGCGGCGATAGATAACTTAATGAAGGGCGCGGCGGGGGCGGCTGTACAGAACATGAACCTAATGCTAGGCTTCGATGAAGATGAAGGTTTAAGATACTTGGTACCGGTAAGGCCCTAGTACGTATACACTGGCGTGGGAACGGGAACGCTATAAGTGTAGTGCATTGACTCGATTAATACCGCTTGGTTGTTCCTACGCATGCCTTCAACGGCCAACGTGAAATAGTCAGCCATCAACATCCTAGTGGTTCCGTCTGTTATTTGGGCGTAAGGAAGCATCTCAACCAAGTCCTTAGCCGTAAGCGGTTGATCGTGAATCGAGGGCTCTATCAATATTCTCTGTATAAGTTCTGAGAACTTCTCCTCACTTACCCTCTCTTTTACGAAGTCGTAGAGTAGTCTTTCTACATACCTAATGTATTTTTCTGAAACTACGTACTCGTAAAGGCTGCCGGAGACGGAGAGGGCGTAGAGCACTTGACCCTTCCCGCTCCCCGCCTCCTTGGGCATGCTTGCCATAGTTTGTTCTACAGCCTCCTTCACCAGTAAGGCTTCCTTGAAGTTGGTGTGAGGCAGTATGTAAGGGTCTACAGTTCCTATTACCGACCATGGCAATAAGAGGATCTTATCGGAAATCAGTGGGACGAGCGCGCTGAGTGACAGCGCTGAGTCTAGTACTCCCACGTAAAGTGAAGAGATCCCGTAACTTTTCAGTCTCTTTATTAGGTGCTCGGCGAACTGTATGCTTGAATTATATGAGTTCAATAGTAATAACATTTCGTTGCATATGACGTACTCCTTATGAAGTAAGTTGAATATCAAGGGTATGTCACGAACGTGTTGAAGTGTAGTTGAGAATTGTTGTTGGCTCTCAGCGTAGGGACTTGCTACGAGGGAAGTTACACAATCAACGCCTAACTGCTCTCGAAGTTGTTTTAAAATGTTCCTTCTCCTCTCGGTAAGGTCATAGCTCATGACTTCTTACCCGCCTTGTACCCTCGAAGCGAGGTAATGGGTTTTCTCAGCGCTATCAAGTAAGCGGCTCTTGCGTGTTTCCCCACTCTCTGCGGGAACTTAACCTTAGTTTTTGAGGTACTGCTCTCCTCAACCTCTATAACTCTTGGGACTTTCCCCTCGAACTCCCTTCCCCACCCTTTCCCAGTGATGACCACGTCAATGAAGTCGGAAAGTCTAACTACCATACTGATGACCTCTTCCATGGGTCCTTCCCACGAATAGACCAGAATGTTGTTGACGGTTAGAGCCAAACCTGCTTGCGATCCGGGGTCAATGCCCACTATTGCAATGCCATTTAGACATTCCTTCAAGGCTAAGATTGCACACTCTAAAGGAGTGGTGCACCTATCCGTATTGACACAACGTGAGGCCCAATGGAGTCCTTTATCTCTGAGGAAACGTATAGTATTGACGTAGAGTCTCTCGTTGGACCTCACGTGCTTCGCTACACACTAGTAATTAAAAAGTTAACTAATATATGGAGTGGAGGTTTTCAGTATCTAGGAGTTCTTCTCTCTTGAAGAATATGCTCATTTCCCTTTCCACTTTCTCAGGTGAATCGGTGGCATGAACTAAGTTCCTTGCCTTACTTAAGGCAAAGTCGCCCCTAATGGTGCCCGGCTCGGCCTTGGAGCCGTCGGTGTCACCGATCATCTTTCTCATTACAGATACAGCATTTGGTCCTTCGACGACCATTACAACCACTGGACCGCTTGTCACATACTCAATGAGGTCTTTGAAGAATGGTTTGCCCTCATGTTCTTCATAGAGCTTTTTTGCCATATCTTCGGTCATCTTTATCATTTTCATAGCCTTTATCTTCAACCCCTTTCTCTCAATCCTCGATACGATCTCTCCTATAAGGCCTCTTTTAACGGCGTCCGGTTTTATCATTACGAATTCCAGCTCTTCGTTCATTGCCTTCACCTCATCTTATACTTCTTAGTCCACGGGAGTCTCCTTGGGTCCCTTCCCATCTTATAGCTCTTGAAACATTTACTGCTGCAGAACCACAGTATGCTCCCATCATTTTTAACAAGCATTATGCCGGTGCCGGGCTCTATTTCTTTCCCGCAGAAATGACATATGCGTTGTGGCACTTCGCTTCTCCCCACCCGTCTTCGGGGAACCTTTTTAATTAAGGTATCGCGACCCTTCCGGGTGTCACTAGCATGCCAAAGAAGGTATATGTAGGAGAGTGGATAAAGGAAATAAACATGATTGAGGAGATAGGCTTCCCAGTGGAAGTGATACAGATCATTGGGAGGACCGGCGTGACTGGAGAGATAACCCAAGTGAGGGTTAGGGTTTTGGAAGGCAGGGACAAGGGTAGAATACTGACTAGGAACGTTAAGGGTCCCGTGAGGCTAGGCGACATACTCATACTGAGAGAGACGGAGAGAGAAGCCAGAAAGCTCACCGGACGCCGCTAAGACTTCACGGCAGAGAGTTGTTTTATCAAGTCTTCGTCAATTAGTCCACTCGTTGCCAATATGCAAGACTTTGGCTCACCCACACCCCATAACATGAAGGATAGACACTCTACGATGGCCCTAACTGTACTAGACCTCCACCTTATCTCTTTGTACAAGCTTCCGTGTAACGGTATTGCAATTGCTTTTATTCCCCTCTGGATTATGTTGATGAGCGCTGCGACTATGAGCCTCCTTTCAGTCATGTCTGTAAGGATCTTTGGGTGTACTTGATTTATTACAAAGAGTATTGGCTTTATGCCCAGTACAGAGATAGCGATGTTGAGCGTTCTCTGCACTTCCCCCAAGGAAGCTTGGCTCAGCAAGACGCTATCCGCATTAAGCGTTTGAATATTACACTTTAAGATGGGTATATCTGCGAAGCTGGTTACGGGACTATCCAAAATTATTTGGTCGTAGTCTTCTTGAATTTGGAGAAGAGTATTGGCAACCATTCTAGCTACTTTCTCAACTCCTTCCTTGGCTATGAGAGAAGAGAACTTCAAGGCCGAATCGAGCGTCCCGGAAGGTATCACGTGTAAGGTTGGTGAAACTGCGTGGATAAACTTGTCTAAGGTACCACCTTCGATTAGGACGTCGTACCAACCCTTCAATTTTCTAGCTTCCTCGCCTAAGAAGAACCTCGAGGCTCCATCTCTGAAGTCGGTGTCGACTAAGAGGGTCTTCTTCGACCTTATGTTAGAACTTGCATACGCCAATAGGGCGCTGATCGTTGACTTGCCGACACCTCCCTTTATTCCCCACACTACTAAGACCTTCTTTTCTCTAAGCAGCGGTTCACATTCAATGGCCCTTTTTCTAGCCACATCCGGACCCAATTTATTTGGGTCTCTCGATCACGTAAATGTCTGTGGGTCAGCGTAGCTCAGCCTCTTCACCTTATCAGTCCGCTTACATCTTCATCCCCCGAAGCGAAATGAGGCCGGGCGAAGCACTGGTCAAGCTCCTATATGAAAGTGGCGTAAGGACTATTTCATCTTTAGTGGCGCCTCTCAATAGAAGGTTCTTGAGGAATCCTTTCCAAGAGACTGCCGTCCACATGCTCGTTAAGAATAGCAAAGTGAACTTGGAGAGAGGACTCAAGTCGAGAGAATGGTTCAAGGCAAAGGTCGGTGAGGCGGAAGTAATATATATGTGGCGTGGAGGCGAAGAGGTGAGCGATGCAGTACATGAAAGATATGGTCACATCACAAGGGATGACCTAGAACCTTTACTTGACGAGGTACCAGTGGTTGGCGTTTATATGGGCTTCGCACTCCTCCATACGACTCGAGAGTTCAAGAAACTGAGGCTTCAACTCTGGGATGCCTTGAATGCCATTAGGTACTTCTTGTGGGACAAGCACCTTATCTTAGTGGATAATGTAGTACCAGACATAAGGCCCAATGAGTACGTAAGGGAGATGAAACTCGACGTCTTTGAAGAGAAATACAATAAGATAATACTTTTTGATCCCAACGCAGAGTATGAAGTGAGCAAGGAGGAAATACTTAGTGCTGATGCGTTCCTCTTCGGCGGAATAATAGATAAGGAAGTGCCTAGGCCGGGCTTAACGTCTAAGATACCTTGCAAGAGTTGCTTAAGGAGGAAGATAACACTCTTTGGCTCGATAATAGGAGTACCCCAAAACATAAACAAGTTGATATTTGCTGTATTGAGGGCGCGCTACGAACTCGGAGGCGACTTAAACAAGGCGATAATAGAAGTCATGGGGGATAGAGAAAAGAGGTGGAGGCTCATGTGGGAGGCCATATGGGCTTACAAGGCAGGCGAGGACCCGCTCGAGAGAGTCTTGAAAATGGCTAAGATTTTGGGTGCCTCGGAGAAGACTGTTATTAGAGCGCTGAAGATGAGCGGCATAGAAGGGGGCGAGCTTGCGAGGAGAGTTCAAGCAATCTATCGTGGTAAGGACAGATCTCAAAATGGGTAAAGGAAAGCTCTGTGCCCAAGTAGCTCACGCCTCTTTAGAGGCGGCCCTTAAGGCTATGAGAGAGAAGCCCGCTTGGTTTGAGGCGTGGTTGTCGAGTGGCCAGAAGAAGGTTGTTCTGAAGGTTCCGGGAGAGAAGGAGTTATTGGAGATATACCAAAAGGCTAAGTCGTTAGGTCTCCCAGTTTCGCTAATTAGAGATGCCGGACGCACTCAACTGGCTCCGGGGACCTTAACGGCTGTGGCAGTGGGGCCCGCTCCGGAAGAGGAAGTGGACAAAGTGACCGGTAACCTCAAACTCCTGTAACTCCCCCAAGGCCCATAGCATCGTCGATCATGTCTTTTATTTTCTTCACGACGTCTTTCTTTAGCAGTTTCCCTTTCCTCCTCCAGCCGTCTGGACGGTCTAAGAGAAGGGATGAGGTGACACGGTCGGCGACAGGTTCATAAACTGGGCATTCGAGCACGCATAGTCTACACGAGATACACTTGTTTGGATCAACTTTAGGTCTGTCGTTAACCTTTATCGCACCTGTGGGGCACCATACCTCACAGCTCTTGCAACCCATGCATTGATACCACCTATGTATTATTGCACTTACGAAGAGGGCTTCTTCTAACGCATTTTCACCTTTAACAATGACCTTACTTTTCTCTATTATTATCTTATTTCTGTCGTTCACTATCTCATAGCCTTTTTTCTTTCCTAATATGCTGTACTGTTCTTCTACGGCCTTTTCTACATTGGAAGCGAACTCAATCTTTACTTCATCTTCACTCACTTCCTTGTCCTTTATCTTGGGCATTATGTGACCTTGATACTCCTTTTTCCAGTCAATAGTTATGTTTAGCTTTGTCATGAAACTCTTCTTCTTGTTATTGGGGCTTAGCCACCTCCAAAGGGCATATTCCCTCCACTCGGGCGGTAAGCCGATGAACTTTCTCCACCACTCAACCCTTTCATCCCACTTACTCCATAATTCTGGGTGAGTTCTTTTCGTGTATTCGAATTCCGCTAGCAAGCTGGCCGGACACATAAAGCAGCCAACTCTTTCAAAGCCTTTGAAGTAAAGCGGATTCAGTACTTCTGTAAGCTTGTTCTTGAATATGTACATCCAAACGTCCAATTGAGTCCAGTAGTGAATTGGAGCTATGTTAAGTACTTGGGGGAACCACTTGTTCCTCCAAACCCTCGGTGACTTGCTCCTCTCTATGCTCTCCAACGCTCTCTGACCAACGACGTTCAGCGTACCTCTTGGCCACTTTTCCTTCACCAACTTTGCCATGGGGACCAACTTTGTAACTTTGCAACACCACCTAAGGTCTCTTGCCGGAGGGGCGTTCTTCCTCATTGCCTTCCAGAAGTCATCACCGGCGTCGGCCACAACGACCTCTAAGTCCCATTCCTTTGCAACCTTCTGAACGGTCTCGATGGTTTCTGGCATCTCTATACCAGTGTTATTGAATATTATTATGGGTTTCTCGAGTTGTAGGGTTAAGTGTAGCGCTACTAAACTGTCTTTGCCGCCCGAGAAGGATACTGTTAACGGTTTATCCTTAAGCTTCTCCCTCATGACGTAGATAAACTTCTTGCTTTGTGAAACCATCCTTCTTAATCTGTTCTCATTTACTTTTATCATGTCGTCTATGGTTGTGGGAATATCTGGAGCTGGGAAGGGCTCTTTGCCTACGACGTATTCCGGGAAAGCAGTGACGACCCTTATTCGTCCCTTCCTACAGTAGCCCACTCCGACCGGATATCCGTCCTTCACTAGTATTACTTGTTCACCTTCCTCACAGTCATTTACAAAGATTGTGCTTCCTTCTTTAGGGATGGTATCCACTTTTACTGTTTTGGCTACTCCCTCTTCTACCAAGACGTAGGCTGAGGCATATGTGGCCCTAAACCTCCACCTCTTCTCTACGGGTTCCCAGTAAACCTTCCCTACTATGGTTCCTCGTGAGAAGAACTCCCTGAAGTCGTCAAGACCTGCTCCCTTATTCACTAGTACTATTCCCTTTCCCAATATCTTATTACTCAAGTCTGCACCGAATTCGTTGAGCAAGGCTTCTCTGAAGATTTCACGATCGTGATCGAAGGCTGGCCTTGCGTCCCCGGGATCGGTCATTAAGAGTTCCTTTACTTCGCAGTCCCAGCAGTCTTCCCTAAACGTTGGCACATTCCTTTGTATATCCCAAACTATGTTGGCAGTTATCTTCCATCCTTTTTTCACTGTTTCACCTTACACACCCTCCTTCATAACTTCTTGAAAAGGTTGGGGTTTCGGATTTTGGTCCTAGTGATCTATTTACTTCTAATATCTTCGGCTTTGGGTATCTTAACTTACGTATTGGGAGCATTGATATATGCTCTCCCGATACCCATTAGAGGCTTAAAGAGATGGGCACCGTTGTTGATAAGCGATGGAATACTAGTCTTTACGCTATCAATGACCTTTTCATTAATATTGTGGTTAATGGACTACGTTTATTCGGTAATTGGTGTTAGTAGAGAAAGCTTGGTAAAGGATATAATTCTAATAGCTAAGTCGATCTCCCGACTGTACATGTCATTAATGTTACTCAAGAAGCTAATTTCGCTTGTATCTTCTTCCTACCTCTTGGGCAAGCTCGGGGGTAACGTCATAGCTGTCCTCTTCTCTCTCTTAGGCCTAGCTTGGCCTTTACAAAGCGTCTTGTTGCAACCCATGTTGGACTTAATTTTGGGCATGTTACGCTTAGGCGTTTACTTGTGGACTAGCTTATATATATTATCTAAGTTCGGGGAACTATTATCTCCATTAATGATAGCCATAGGCATAGTCATGTTAGCTTTGCCGTTCAGAGTCGGGAGGTTAGCGGGTGCTAACTTAATAGGGTTCTCCATTTCGGCATATGTAGTTACACCCTTGGTAATACCTCTCGTTCAGCTCATAATTTCCTACAACCCTTCTCTCCTACACCTCTGGAACAGTTTCATTAACTTAAGCAAATTGACGGCCGACGTCGTTTACCCATATGGAAAGATAACAGATATGCATGGAAAGCCTTTGGATTACATTGCAGTACACTTCTGCGACCCTCGGGGCGTTTGTGGCATTTACCCAACGGACGACAAGGGACGCTACGCGACAGTCGTAGAACTCGGAGGGGCTCCTTACCCGGTCACTAACTTGTACTTAGACATTTACGGTATTAAGAGTAAAGTTAAGAGGATAGACTTTCGGTATTTTAATGTACACAAGTCGGACGTGATAAGGATGGATGTTCGTTTTGATGATGTACAGAGGGTTCAAGACTTTCTCATACTGGTTAGAAGGAGTGGAGATGTTGCGGTAACCGATTCAAAGGTTTATGAGGCACAAGGATATGTAAAGGTAATACTGAGGGTTAGCGGTACGGGTAAGGGTATTATCAGCACCTACGGTACGTTCGATCCGTCTACCTTCTCGGTTGCAGCGTCTAGGAGCTTCAGTAACATAACTATCGAACGTACCAAATGGATGAACGGTGACGCACTCCATGTATACTTCTATGTTGTGGGTGGAGGAGAGCTTGCCTTCACTTCGAAGTTGAAAGTCGAGAGTGCGCCGAAGATAACGGCTCAGGGCTATCTAGCCTCTAAGATGGGCTTGATTGGAAATGAGCTGAAAGGAATTAGTAACGCAGAGGACCCCTTCCCGCTGCCGCTATTGGTAACGGTAATCCCAGCGCTACACCTAGCTATTGTGGTACTGGTGGGACGAGGAATAGCTTCGCTGATCTCCGGTACCTCTAAGACCATAATATCGAGAGTATGGTAGAGACGATGATGCTAGAGATTGCACTATTGAGCTTTGCCTTATCAATGCTAAGTAGCACGATTTCGATTAAACTGACAAGAAAAAGCAGAAAAAATATTATTGTGAAAAGGGACTACGTAATAATAGGTGGGAAAGACAAGCTTTATGTATATGGAATTAGGCTGGAAAGCGTAGATCCTTTGATTTTGAAAAAGGAAGGTCTTAAGTTACTCAGAGAATATACGACGCTTCTGGCGTCTTGTTGTCCGAATGTCTCCCTCGAGGTAAGGTTGAAGAGGAAGTATGTCCCTAAAGAGAAAGTTTTAAAAAAGCTCGAAAGGGAGATAACGGCCCTTCGCGTGATGCTTGAAGAGGATAGAAGCAACAAGTACTTGGAGAGGAAGCTGAAGAGACTCGAGAGACTCTATTCGGCCTTTCAGAGCGGTCGCTTGCCCTCGGAGATAGAACTCGACTACTTAGTTATAGCCAAGGAAAGACACGAAGCTTTAGCGGCGGTGGAAAAGCTACACGACAGGTTGGCTACAACGTTGGGCGCTTCCTTCTCTCGGCTAAGCGGTCGCCAGATATTGTCTACTATGCTCTTCAAGGATACGAAGAGGTTGTTAACGTCCTCAGAGGTCGCTTCACTCACGTTCTCAATTCCAAGAAAGGTTAATCTGAGCGGAATAGTGTTAGGTACTGATATAGAGACTGAAGAAATCGTAATGATTAGCGAGGAGGATATGCTTCATCACGTAGGAGTTTTCGGGGCTACTGGAAGTGGGAAGAGTACGACACTGGCCACCTTGGCCAAGAGAGCCAGCACATTGTTGGGCGTGAATGTAATAGTGTTCGACCCCAAAGGAGACTTGATCGAAATGGTTAAGGATGACGATGTCAGAACTTATGGACCGATAGTAGCTCCAGACGTCAAGTCCAGACGCGAAGAAGCGATCAAATCCTTCGAAGAGGATATATTGAATAAAATACTCCAATCCGAGAAAACAGACATACTGAAAACGATTGTGATTATCGACGAAGCATGGCTCATATCTCAAGACTTACTTGAAGTCTTGCTGAGGGAAGGCCGTAGCAGAGGCGTTGGCGTAGTTCTGGCTACTCAATCCATTAACGACTTGAAGCCACAACTCTTAACTAACATTAGGACGATGGTGCTTATGAGGCACAGTGCGGAAGATTTATCGGATAAGTTGAAGGCCGTCTTGGGCGACTATGCCGAGGAACTTCCGTATTTGAGGACGGGAGAGGCCATCTTGTTGAGGGGTCTTGAAGTTCGTAAGATACGCATTGATGCCGAATTAGACGTTGACATAAACTACCTTAAAGTCCAAGGGGTTAAAGCTTGAGAGTAGCTTTTCTACTTCTTTCTTCACATTTCCCTTTATCTCAATATATATAAAATTGGGTACGACTTTGGAGGTAGATGTGCTCTCTACTGTAAACTTCGATCTGAGCTCGTTCATTATCTTTTCCATCTTTTCTGTATCTAGATCGTGTACGAATACCCTAGTCACGTCTACCAAGGTTTCTCTACCTCCACTTCGACTTCGTATCCCAGCTTTTCTAACAAAGACTTGAGCGTGTCGACGTTTATCCTCCTATCGAATACTATCGTTGCTATGTCTTTACCACCCTCTTTCTTTAAGGCTATCTTATCAACAACTACTATTCCCCTTATCATGTCATCTAGACTGTGGGGTGGTGCTATGAAGTCCTTAAACTTCTTTTGCATCTCCCTGTAGAATTCGTCGAAGTGTCTCAGGTACCTCATGGTCTCTTGCAAGTCTCTGGGGCTAATTCCGAGTTCGCCCTCTATCATTTCGAGCAACTTCAGTGCTTCGTCACGTGGCAAGGTGACCCACTTGTATTTGCCCCCGTCTACAAGTATCTTTATCTTAGCCAAAGTCCTTACCCCGTCACCCCTTCTCGTCTACCACATAATAAAACCAGCACTAAAGTATGATATGGGTACGGCCGAGCATGGAGGGCGTTACGTTTAGGGCCGTCTATCCCCAAGGGAGCAAGTTCAAAAAGATATTCCAACCGCTCACAAAGATCTATGAGGAAATGCCTTTCTACATAACTGATGAAGGCTTAAAGATAAAGAGTATGAGTTCGGACAAGAACGTACTAACTATATTCGACATGCCAGCGATAATGTTCGAAGAGTTTGACTTAACGGTAGATAAACTAGTAATAAAGGTGTCTCCTGATGAGTTCGGTAAGGTCGTTAAGAGGGCCACCAGAGACGACGCTGTCGTATTAGAGTACGAAAGGGGTTCGCTCTTCTTGACCGTAAAGTTCGTTAACAAGAAGACCGCGGTAGAGAGAGAGTTCAAGGTGAGAGCTGATGAAGTGCCCGAAGAAGAGGAGATAGAGGAATTGAACGTGGACTTAACGGTTACAGTAAAAATGTCGCCTAAGGATTTGAGGTATATTGTTACCGATGCTAAGATGATATCTGACGAGGTAATCCTTGAAACGCCCAACGAAGAGAGCCTGATAGTTAGAGCCATGGACGTCGGAAAGAGTTACGAAGCCAAGCTTACAATGGGTAATCCCCTCTCAACGATAAGCGTTTCCAGCCCAGCTACTGCAAAATATTCCGTGGATCACTTGTACGACGCGACAAGGGCCTATCAAGCTGGAGAGGACCTAACGCTTGAATATGGTACGGATTTGCCCCTAAGAATAGAAATGGACGTTGAAGGCGGAGCGAAACTAATTATGTGGATAGCGCCGAGGGCTTAACGTTCCACAATATGATGTTCTTGACATTTATTTCTTTGATACACAAACCGTACTTTTGAGCCAATTCGGTTATTCTATTAAGAGTTTTACCATCGAGTTTACCAATAGGTATAACGTAGACCACGGGCTTCCCTCCGCACTTGGGATAGTAGGCGTCTAGGGGAGGTAGTTTGATGAGCGTCACGTTTAATATGTTTAAGAGTGGCGGCAAGGTGGCGTAACCCTTAAGAGGTATATTATGTCTTACCATTGAGAGAAGACGCTCGATTTCGTTCAGAGGGGCACCGCTTATTCCTTCCGTATATTTCTTGTCATTTCTTGCTATTGGAATGGCCCAAGCCCATTTAACGCCATTGATCTCCAGCGCACTTATTAGATCAGTGACTTGGTAAGACCTAATTAAGTCCTCCCTGGCCACCACTAATACTTCGTAGTTTTTCTTCTTGGCCATTTCAGATAATTTCATTGCTAGCGGCTTTACCATAGAATAATATCCGTATTTGGGAATCGCGTAGGGTGTAGTCAAGTAATCCCCGAAGCGATAGCCGGGATATTCGATATTCTCCCAAGCATAAACCAAGACCGGCTTGGTACCCGTAAAGTGTTCAGGGAAGTTTAAGTTAACTTTCAATTGAGATAACATTATAGCTAGGAGCGAAAGTTCTAGTATGTACATGATTGGCACCAGAGCGAATGCATAGCTCTTGTCCGTTGCTTTATTGAACATATATGCGACAAAGATTATGAGCGTTACTAGAGCTGTTGATGTGAGCACAAGCCCACTCAGCCTGAGTATTACGTCCCAGTATGGGAATATGGCGTCTGCCGTTCTTGATATCAGTGCTTCCGACAAACCAAATTGCTTTAGGAACAGTGGTTCGAAAATTATTGGAAATATGGCCCAGAAGGCCAAGACATGCGACAAGGAGTAGAGGGTTGTAGATGTTATGAACAACTTTCTTTCTTTTTTGTCTAAGAAAGGTACGAACATAGCTGGTACTACTAGGTGTTGGAGTGCGCCTACGTACGAAAACAATATGTAGACAGCGTAACTCATTAGTATAGCTACTTCCAAGTCAAAGAGAACGCTGACCAGCAATATGGACGTTATTAAGAATGGTATTGAGGCCCTGGTGACGGGTCCATGTAAGACGCTGGCGTTGCCCCGAAAGACGAGGGCTGAGATAATGTTCCCGGAATATTCGTTAAGGGCGTCGGAGTAAATCGAAATCACCGAGAAGCCTCCGAACCCTAAGCCGTTAGGAGGCCTGTTCAAGTGGAAGAGCAGCACTTCCATTACATCCTTTATTGTTTCAGCTAAATTTCCAACGAGAAGTCCGTATGCCACAATTACCAGTACGAAGCCTATTATGGATGTCAATGCAAAAGTAATCGTCCTTCTCAGCCCCTTCTTAAGCAAGTATATTGCGAACGCAAACGTTGCTAAAATTGCGTGTTGTTTGGATGCTAGTGCTAAGCCGTAAGAGAGACCGGCTAAGGCATACTTCCTTTTCCTCAGTAAGGCTGTGCTCAAGAGTAGGAAGAACGCCGTTACACTGTCAAACATTCCATGTAGGTACACAGCAACTATGACTACTGGTAACAAGTATACTGCATAGGACTTATTGTAATATTTCTTAAGAACATATGCCGAAAGGAGAGCGAAGAGGGCCGGAATGTACTTCACTGCCCATAAGTAGGGCCACGACAAGGGGACCTTAAGCATTTCCAAGGTGCAGATGCCGGGATACCACAACAATAAGACGAGCGGTGGGTAAGCAATCCACATAGGTCCTAGTGAAGGGATATAAGCACCTATCGAGTGGAAGCGTGTATAAGGGTCTATTCCGTTACATAGCATTCGGGTACTCTCTATGAAGACGTAGACGTCCCACTCGCTCCCTGCAATGAGGAAAGCTATCAGAGCGATCACTAGGGCCGCAACTTCCCACTTCTTCAACTTTACCGCCCGTAGACGCTTTCAATCATTAGGATAAAGTTCGCGGGTTGAGAGCAGTAATAAGGCAACAAGTAGCTCCCAAGGCCTAATAGCTTTCCATTAACCCAGATACCTATGTGAGGGCTCAAGGAGTATAAATAACCGTTCTTGAGTAGCGTCATGGCCTCTAGCTTTCCAGCGAGGCCGTATGCATTAGTTAATATATAGGATATAAATTGGTAACTTCCCACGGAATCGTCAATTATTTTGATCTTAGAACGGGGGTTCATGACAGCGCAGTTAGGGCCCCAACAGTAACTTATATCAGACGTTAGGGTCATATTAAGGTAGTTCCACTTACCGTTCGGTATAACTAGCGTTACGTTGTATCCATTGCTTAAGAGCAGTCTGAGAGCCGTGTTTAAACAGCGTCTTAAGTATTTCATTTCGTATGGTGATATAACCATCGTGATGTTAGCTTTGGCGTTTAAATCAAAGTTTACCATTCTTAAGATATAATAGTTTGGTCCTTTGGTTTTAGAGATGATAAGGACGCGTAAGTCGTTGTCCAAGTATTTCGCGGGGTTTCGTATCGTAAGTAAACCTGTTGCCATGCTATGTGCTATTAGCAACGCTAGTATCAGCTTTACGATCGTTGCGATGCTTTGGATCAACCTCCCCTTCCCTCAAAAAGGATCTCCGGGAGGTATATGAGGGTCATGTCCGCCAACGCCGTCGTGCGCATCGACCATGAAGAACGGTATGACTAGGCCCCCGAGGAGGAGCGGTAATAGAAGTGGGGCCAAGAGTCCTAAGCCCATAGCCTCCATAGCTCTCATAGCACTCTCTTCACCTTCTTTCTCCAAGATGTTCTTCAACTCTAGGAGTTGTGGCTTTAGCTTCCTTATTGCAGTTATAAGCGTGTTATAGCCCTTTCTTGTTAACTTGTATGTCTTGCTCTTGAAGAACAAGAAGTTCTTCTCTTCCTCTGTTATGAGACCC
>Ga0256831_1000243_pt1 | contig 29197 bp, 30 predicted proteins | sample 132544metaG_FD_189087 | JGI IMG/M metagenome (GOLD analysis project Ga0256831, IMG submission 189087) | Hydrothermal vent microbial communities from Lau Basin, Pacific Ocean - 132-544 | ecosystem: Environmental > Aquatic > Marine > Hydrothermal vents | place: Pacific Ocean: Lau Basin | collected... | reverse complement strand
GTTCAACTATTGGGTCAAAAGACTCGTATGGATGGAAAAGGACAGCTTCCCCTTTCTTTAGTGCAGTGAAGACTCCAACTTCAAACTGGGGAGGATAGTAGGGAATGTAGGGTGGAAACTTAAGATCAGGTCTTTCTATTTCCTTATACAGGTTCCAAAGGTCTGAGAGGTTTAGGGGAATTTTTAGCCTGTAGATGTCATCGTCGGAGAGTTCTAACTCGTCTTTCAGAAAAGAGAGTATCATCTCTGAACCGCCGTTTATCTCAAGGCGAACAGGCTGGCCGAACCTTCTCTTTCTCAGACCTTTTTCAACTTCTTCTAAGAGGTCGTCAGCCTCGTCTTCCTGAATAACTATGTCGGCATCGCGGGTTATTCTGAAGGTGGCAATACTGCGAATCTTCTGGTTGGGAAAGAGCTCATTCAGGTGTTCAAGTATCAGTTCTTCTAAGTAGATGTAGGAATTTTCCTCAAGTTTCACAAACCTTGGGAGAACTTTTGGAACGGGAACGAGACCGAAGCGGAGCTCCTCTGATAGCATCTCAACGATAATGTTGAAGGAAAGGGATGGAAGGTGGGGAAATGGATGTGTAAGGTCAACTGCTAAAGGTGTTAGAACAGGGAAAACGAGTTCTTTGAAGTATTTATCGGCTTTCTTTTTGAGTTTTTTGGGGAGCTCCCTGTAGGTGTAAAGTTTTATCCCCTCTTCTTTGAGGAGCTTAATCAGGTTTTTGTAGTCTTTTTCGGTTGTTCTGAGGAGCTCCCTGGTCTTCTTAGAGATCTTCTTCAGCTGCTCTTTTGGAGTTAAACCGTCAAATGAGGGTCTGTTTACACCGGCTGCAACCTGTTTCTTCAGTCCGGCAACCCTTATCATGAAGAACTCGTCAAGGTTTGTGAAGAAGATGGCAATGAATTTTAAACGCTCAAGGAGTGGATTTGTTTTGTCTTCAGCCTCTTCCAAAACCCTTCTGTTGAACTCAAGCCAGGAGAGCTCCCTGTTTATGTACAGTTTTGGATCTTTAAGGTTAACACTCTCCATCTACCACTACCTTCTTGTAGATAAGACCTTCTCTTAAACCGTAACGGGAAATTATTAGCTCTTTGCACTTAAATATATCCATAAGTTCAAGGGCTACTACGGCGGCAACCGTAACAGTTTGAGCCCGGCTTATAGGAATACTGTAGAGGTGGGATATCTCCTGCGGTTTAAGGGTTAAAAGCTTTTCAACTATTGACTTTAAAGCTTTCTTCTTTATTCTCCTTTTTCCGTGAACTTTCTTTAAAGCCCTAACGCTACCGCCTACCCCTACCAGAACCTCGCTCTCGTAGAGGTCAAAATCGTAGGGATTAACGTAATGACGGATTTTCCACCTTATCAACCTTACGTTTTCCACAACTCCGTCTTCTACAGCCTCTTTAAACTCAAGGGTTCCTAAAGGGTAACTTCTGCACTTTCTGGGGTTTCTCTCTAAAATCTCACACACTTCCAGACTACCTCCACCGATGTCAAAGAGGAGACAGTTATCTGATTTTACGTCTAAGAGAGCCCCCAGAGCAGAGTAGTAAGCCTCCTCCTCTCCCGAAAGGAGGACCACATCAAAAAACTTCCTCACACTTTTAAGAATTTCATCTCTGTTCTCAGCAACCCTTAGAACGTAGGTTGCAACGGCAAAGGTACAGTCTGGTTTAAACTCCTCTACCTGCCGTTTAAAACTCTTCAAGGTTAAAAGGAGCTCCTCAACCCCTTCCTCTGTTAATTTCCCCTCTTTCAGGTGGTTGAGAAGTCTCAGGTAAATGGACTCTGAAAAAACCTTCTTTATCTTCTTTCCCTTTACCTCGTAGAGAAAGAGTTTAACAGTATTTGATCCGATATCTACAACGGCAACCCTTTTCAAATCAAAACTCCTCCTTAAGGAAACGGAGAGCTCCCTCTTGAATCGGCTGGAGAAGTGGCGGTGGAGTAATCGGTGGAAAGGCAACAGTTGTAAGTGAAAGAAGTTCATCTGGCGTTTTACCGGTGGCTATAAGGTTAGAGAGGAGATCAACCATTGAGGAAACAATTTTGCTCTCTCCTATAACTTCCCCTCCAACAATTTTTCCGTTCTTCAGGAAGTAGAATCTGACGGTTAGTGGATTGGCACTTAAAGCCATGGGATAGGCATCGGCAGAGTCAACCGTTACCTCTTTAAAAGAGAAGCCCTTTCTTAAGAGGAACTCCTCTGTATAACCCGCAAATCCGTAGAATTTTCCTCCTACCTCTGTTACTCCTGCAGGCACTATTCCCGTATCTTCAACCTGCGGACCCGAAACGTTGGCACCTGCTATTCTACCGTCTCTTGCAGAAACCGAAGCAACCATTCCGGGAGTAAACTCTCCATCTATAGCACTTGTGTGGTAAATACAGTTTCCGGCTGCCAGAATGTTGTCGGCAGAAGTTCTGAGGAATCTATCAACCTTTATGAAGCCCCTCTCTGTATTTATACCCGCATCAACGGCAAGCTTAGTGTTCGGGAGAAATCCTATGAAGATAAAAACAAGATCAGCTTCAACTTTCCCGGAACTCAAAAGGACTCTTTCAACAGTTTCACTCCCCTCAAAACCGATAACTTTCTCTCCCTTAAGAATTTCAACACCTTGAGATTTAAGTGCTCCCTCCATCTCCTCAAGAGTTTTAGAAGAGAAGGCCCCTGAAGCTATCCTGTTTGAGGCCTCAACAACAGTTAACTTCTTATCAGGCATATTCCTGCTGATAAGGTCTGCAAAACCTACAGAGATGAAACCACCACCGACTAAAACGATACTTTTAGCCTCTTTAATTTTTCGGGAAATTTCAGAGACAGCAGAAGTTGAAACATCTATGTAGTAAACGTTCTTTAGCTCAACCCCGGGAACGCTCAACCTCCTTGGAATCCAACCTGTTGAGAGGATAAGTCTCTCATAAGAGATAGCCTTTCCATTTGCTGTAAAAAGAGAAGACTCGCTAACGTTAAGGGAAACTACCCTGTCTATGAGGAGCTCCGCCCCCATATTCTTAACCTTATTTAAGGGATATCTGTTTTTTTCAGGGGTTATAACTCCTGAAACAACGTAGGGAATTGCACAGGGGATCTGGAGATCTTCCCTGTCGTTTATCAGAAGGATACTCCTTTGAGGGTAGAGCTCCCTCACAGTTTTCACAGCATTGAAACCGGCAGGACCTCCTCCAACAACCACAACATCGTAGCGCTCCATCTCTCCCTCCTTAATCAATAGAGCTTTTCTATCCGTACTCCTTTATATATTCTAAACATTTTTCAACTTCCCATCTGCTCCCGATAATTACAGGAACCCTCTGATGGAGCTCATGGGGGAAAATATCAAGGAGAGACTGAGTTCCATCTGATGAGAGACCTCCCGCCTGTTCTATCAGGAAGGCCATGGGCTTGGCTTCATACAGGAGCCTCAGCTTTCCGTTTGTGTTCTTTTCATCTGCCGGGTAGATGAAAATTCCTCCTTTCAGGAGAGTTCTGTGAACGTCTGCAACCATTGAACCGACGTACCTCTGGGTGTACTTCTCTGTCTTTAAGAAGTCTATGAACCACCTTAAACCTTCGCTTATCCACCTGTTTCTGTTGGCCTCGTTGATTGAGTAGATCTTTCCCTTTTCGGGGAGCTCTATCTTAGGGTGGGAAAGGAGGAAATTTCCAGATTCAGGGTCTAAAGTGAATCCTACAACTCCGTCTCCAAGGCTCATAACGAGCATCGTTGACGGGCCGTAGATAACATAGCCTGCGGCTATCTGTTCCCTTCCAGGCTGCATAACTGTGTCTTTATGAATTGAGAAGATGGTTCCGATACTTACGTTTACATCTATGTTTGACGAACCGTCAAGTGGATCAAAGGCAACAGCGTAGCCAGACTCTGAGATAATAAGAGCATCCTCAATTTCTTCTGATGTAATCTGACAGGCTTTTCCACAGTTTTTCAGGTTTTCAAGGAGTATCTCGTTTGCAAGCTCGTCAAGTTTCTGAACTTCCTCACCCTGAACGTTTACCTTTCCGGCACTTCCAAGAACCCCCAAAAGGCCGGCTTTCCTCACTTTACCGGCAATCTCTTTACAGGCAGCAGAAATCTCGTTGATCAACAAAATGAGCTCGTCTGTTACGTTGGGGTTCTCCTCTTTCTTCTGAAAAAGGTAGGCAGTAAGAGGTAGAGCCATATTTCCCTCCCTTTATGCAGATTTTTTCTCCTTCGTTCTCAGCATTCCGCAGGCCGCGGAGATGTCTTGCCCCCGGGAATCCCTTATGAAGGCGGCTATGTTATGGTCCCACAGAACTTTCTGGAACTTCTCTATATCCTCCCTCGGGGTTGGGGAGAAGGGAGCTCCCGGGTAGGGATTAAAGGGTATCAGGTTCACCTTAACGGGAATTCCCTTTATCAGTTTAACCAGCCTTCTTGCGTCTTCTAACGAGTCGTTTACTCCTTTGAGCATAACGTACTCAATCATTATTCTTCTGTTGTTGTCTGCAGGGTAGCGCCTCAAAGCTTCCATTATTTCACCAATGGGCCAGCGTCTGTTCATGGGAACTATCTTTTCCCTCTGCTCATCGGTTGTGGCGTGGAGTGAGACGGCAAGTTTAACTTTGTTCATCTCCTTTGCCATCCTCTCTATTCCGGGAACAACACCAACGGTTGAAACGGTAACTTTACGGGTTGAGAGGTCTAACATGTCTCTGTGGGTCATTATCTCAACGGCCTTTTTAACGTTGTCAAAGTTTAAAAGAGGCTCTCCCATTCCCATGAAGACAACGTTTGAGATTCTCCTGTCCTCTCCAACATCTCTCTGAACGTGAATGTACTGGTCTACTATCTCTGCCGCCGTAAGGTTCCTTGTAAAGCCGTCTTTTGCGGTTAAACAGAACTTACAGCCGGCAGGGCAGCCAACCTGAGTTGAGACGCACAGGGTGTTCCAGTCCTTCTCCGGAATGAAGACAGACTCTATCCGGTTTCCGTCTAAAAGTTCAAAGAGGTACTTCCTCGTTCCGTCTGAAGACTCTTCAACCTTAACGGTTTTGAGAACGTCTATTCTGGCTTTTTGGGAGAGGAGCTCCCTGGCCTTTTTACTGAGGTTTGTCATCTCGTCAAAGCTCTTAACCCTCTTCTTGTAGAGCCACTGAGCGATCTGCTTTGCCCTGTAAGGCTCAAACCCCAGTTCTTTAACAAACTCCTTCAGCTCCTCCATATTGAGGTTCTTTATATCAACCATTTCGTCTCCTCTTAACGGTTCTGTAGATACCGTAGGCTGTTGAACCCAAAAATGCAACCGTTATAAGGAGGGATAAAAGAAAGCTTACTTCACTCATCTATTTCCTCTGCCTCATCAATAAGCATTACGGGGATATCATCAACTATCGGGTAGGCCAGTTTACATTTGTGGCAAACTAACTTCTGCTCCTTCTCTCTGTACTCAAGATCTCCTTTACACTTGGGACAAACCAGGACTTTGAGGAGCTCCTCAGGTACCATCTTTCCCTCCGCAGATTCTCTTGACAGGGTAAAACATAAGGTATATTTTTCTCTACCGCAACGCGGAGGGGTGGCCGAGTCTGGCTGAAGGCGGGTGACTTGAAATCACCTGAGGGCCTAACCAGCCCTCCGGGGGTTCAAATCCCTCCCCCTCCGCCACAAATTTGGGCCCGTAGCTCAGCTGGTAGAGCAACGGACTTTTAATCCGTAGGTCGGAGGTTCGAATCCTCCCGGGCTCACCACTTTCCTGGAGAGGTGGCCGAGCTGGCTGAAGGCGCCCGCCTGCTAAGCGGGTGTACGGGTTTAAAGCCCGTACCGCGGGTTCGAATCCCGCCCTCTCCGCCACTTCCCAAAACGGCCTTCACTTCATCAATAAAATATTCAGGCAGAGAAGAGTAAGGATTTGAACCTCTGTTAGAAGTTACATAGACCAGAGAACACTTATCTCTTAAACTACTCAAAACCTGCTTCCAGAGCTCTTCAGGAACACCTGTAACTATACAGGCCGATTTACTCCTATCTGGCGAAGGCAGAAGTTTTTTTAAGTTTGAGTAGTCAGATTCAAAAATAACAACAGCATCTGAAACGGTAAAAAAGTCCTTTTCAGGTAGAGTTCCCGGGTTTAAAACAACAAAGTAATTTCCTTTTGACTTCACATACCGGTATATCTCCTTATAGTAAGAGAGTTTATCAGGATTAACCGACACTTCATCAAAGAAAAATCCTGAAATTTCCGGGTAAAACTCAAGCCATTTATCAATTTCCGATTCAACTTCTGAAATTTTCCTACCTCCCCAAGAAGTATGGATATAACCAACAGGTCTTTTTCCGCTTCTCCGAAGGCCAGATATAAGATCAGAAAAGATAGGGTCAGGTTCTACCCCAGGGCCGTTATCTGGATTAACGATGATGTAGAAGCTTGAAGAGGAGGGAGCTCCCTCCAGAACATCGTAGAGGGCTTCGTCCCTGAAATAGGCTGGAACCAAAAGTCCGGTAAAACCTAAAACACTATTAGGATACCCGTGGCCACTACTTCCTGAACCGCAACCGGCTAAAAGGAGGAAAAGAAGAGTGATAAAAAATTTCAGCAAATCGCCTCCACTCAGTCAGTTTAAAGCCCAATTATCATATAATTGGCAGACGAGAAACTGAAGAGAGGAATGCAGATGAGAGTAGTTGACCTGAGAAAAGAAAACTGGAAGGAAGACCGGGAGCTCTCCCGGATAAGGAACAGAGGACAGGGCCTTGAATCAAAGTACGCTTCAGCAGTTCTTGAAATCATAGAAAATGTTAGAAACTTCAGGGATAGAGCAGTATTCGGTTACGCAAAAAAGTTTGATAGGGTTGACCTCAACTCTGAAAATGTAAGGGTTTCAGACGAAGAGATTGAAGAGGCCTTTAAAAAAGTTCCTGAAGAAGTTGTTAAAGCAATAGAGTTTGCCGTTGAAAGGGTTAAGAAATTCCACGAACACCAGAAAGAAAACTCCTACTTTGTCACAGAACCGGGAATCCTTTTAGGTCAAAAAGTAACGCCGATAGAAAGTGCCGGAATTTACGTTCCAGGCGGTAAAGCTTCGTACCCCTCTTCCGTCATTATGAATGCAGTTCCTGCAAAAGTAGCAGGAGTTGAGAAGGTCATAATGATAACTCCCGCAATAGGTTCCTTAGAGGTAAACCCGTACTCCTTAGTTGCAGCAAAGCTTTCCGGCGTTGATGAGATCTACAGAGTTGGAGGGGCCCACGGAGTTGCCGCTATAGCCTTTGGAACAGAGAGTATTCCAAAGGTTGACAAGATTGTAGGCCCCGGAAACATATACGTTGCCCTTGCCAAAAAGTTCCTCTTTGGAACGGTTGACATAGACATGGTTGCAGGCCCCAGTGAAATACTGGTAATAGCCGATGAAACTGCAAACCCAGACTGGGTGGCAACAGATCTCCTTTCCCAGGCAGAACACGACGAGCTTGCAGGAGCGTTTTTAGTTACCCACAGTGAAAAATTAGCAGAAGAAACGGTAAAGGCAGTAGAGGATAAGCTAAAAACTCTAAAAAGGAAAGAGATCGCTCAGAAATCAATAGAAAATTTTGGAACCGTTTTCATAACGAGGGACGTTTACCACTCGTGTGAAGTTGCAAACGAGGTAGCACCTGAACACTTAGAAGTTGCAACAAATGAGCCCTTCGCCCTTTTAGATCACATCAAACATGCAGGAGCGATTTTCTTAGGCCACTACACCTGTGAAAGCTTAGGAGACTACGTTTTAGGTCCAAACCACGTTCTGCCGACTGGCGGAAGTGCAAGGTTCTTCTCTCCTCTCGGAGTTTACGACTTCATCAAGCGCTCCTCGGTCCTCTATGTAAGCCCTGAAGGGTTTAAGAGGGTAAGCGGAGCAGCAAGAGAACTTGCCGAGTGTGAAGGACTTGAAGCTCACAGGCTTGCCGTTGAGGTAAGGGAAGCTGTAAAGATGGTAATTAAAGCTACTGAAGCTGTGAGGGAGTAATGGAACACCTCCTTTCAGCAGAGGATATAAACGTAGAAACGTTTAACGAGATCTACGAAACGGCACAGAGGGTAAAGAGAGCTCTCAGAGAAGGAAGAAAGAAGTTCTCCGTTCTGCGGGGAAAGTGCGTCGTAAACCTGTTTTTTGAACCATCAACGAGAACAAGATCTTCCTTTGAAAAGGCTGGAAAGTTCCTCTCTGCAGATGTAATCAACATAAGCACATCTACAAGTTCCGTTAAGAAGGGAGAAAGCCTGATAGATACACTTAAAAACCTTGACATGATGCACCCCGACGTTATCGTTTTAAGGCACCCGTGCGAGGGAGCTCCCTACACAGTTCTACCGTTTGTAAGAGCGGCAATCGTAAACGCAGGAGATGGAAGACACCAGCACCCGACACAGGCCCTTTTAGACGCAACAACACTGAAAGAACATTTCGGAACACTTGAAGGAAAGAGAATAACGATAGTTGGAGACATTGCCAACAGCAGAGTTGCCCGCTCAGACGCAATTCTCTTCAGGAAGTTAGGAGCAGAAATTTTTGCCTACGGCCCGTCAACAATGATGCCAAGGTATCCTAAGTCTATGGGTGTTGAAGTTCTAAACAGTTTTGAGGAAGTCTGCGAAGTATCAGATGCTGTAATTCTTTTAAGGATTCAACTTGAGAGACAGAACGCAAAAAAAACCTTTCCCTCTGTAAGGGAGTATGCGGAACTCTTCGGGCTCAACAAGAGTAGACTAAAACAGCTAAAACCGGAAACTGTGGTTCTCCACCCGGGTCCCTTCAACAGGGGAGTGGAGCTCACAAACGACGTAGTTGTTTCAAACAGAACCCTCATCTTCCACCAGGTTGAAACAGGACTTGCAGTTAGAATGGTCGTTCTATCCCTGCTGTGCAACAGGTTAGAAAGGTTGAAGGAGGAAGTTCAATGATGAAGAAAACACTTGGAGCACTCTTTTTGGGAGCTCTCTTTATAGCTGGCTGCTTTGAAGGTGGTGTTTTGAACAGGGATTTGGTTTTTAAAACAAAAAACGGAGATGTCGTTTTCAGCCACGTTTACCACGTTAAAGTAAAAAAACAGCACTGTTTCTACTGCCATCCTAAGCTATTTAAGAAAAAGTTTGGAGCAGACAAGTTCACGATGAAAGACATCTGGAACGGAAAGTACTGTGGCGCCTGCCATAACGGAACAAAAGCCTTTGATGCAAAAAATCCAAAGAACTGTTCAAGGTGTCATAAGCAGACAACTGGGGAGAAGTAATGGGAAGACTTCTCTTTAAAGGAGGAACAGTAGTTGACCCTTCACAGGGAATAAACGGAAACTACGACGTTTTAATAGAAGGAGAACGGATAGTTAAAGTTGAAAAAGGGATAAAAAGTATAGAAGCAGAAACTGTAGTAGATGTTTCCGGTCTAATCCTGACTCCCGGCTTCATTGACCTCCACTCCCACCTAAGAGATCCAGGGCAGGAGTGGAAAGAGGATATAGAATCCGGTTCAAATGCCGCAGTAGCTGGCGGTTTCACATCTGTATGCTGTATGGCCAACACAGACCCTGTTAACGATAACCCAACAGTCACCAGATACATAATTGAGAAGGCTCAAAAAGTTGGCCTGTGCGACGTTTTCCCCATCGGGGCAATAACAAAAGGATTGAAGGGGGAAGAGCTTGCAGAAATAGGCCTTATGGTAAAGGCCGGAATTGTTGCCATCTCCGACGACGGGGAAACTCCTAAAGACTCAAAAGTTCTAAGAAATGCAATGGATTACGCAAGGAGTCTTGGAATTCCAGTTTTTACCCACTCGGAAGATAAAACCCTCTCTGCCGGTGGCCACATGAATGAAGGGCCTCTCTCAAGTATTTTGGGGATTCCCGGAATGCCACCGGAAGCTGAAGATATTGGAACAATGAGGGACATTCTGATTGCAAGGCTAACCGGTGCCCACATCCACGTCTGCCACGTTTCAAGTAAGGGAGCTCTCCAGATAATAGAAGCAGCCAAACGGGAAGGAGTAAAGGTTACCTGTGAGATAACCCCCCACCACTTCACACTAACAGAGGAAGCAGTTAGGGAGTTTAACACGAACGCAAAGATGTGCCCTCCATTGAGAACTGAGGACCACGTTGAAGCCTGCAGAAACGCCCTTAAAACGGGAGTTGCCGACGCAATAGCAACAGACCACGCTCCCCACTCTGAAGATGAGAAGTTGGTTGAATTCTGTCAGGCTCCGTTCGGAATAATAGGTTTTCAGACGGCCCTCCCCCTCTCCCTTAACCTTGTAAGGGAAGGTTATCTAACCTTAGAACAGGTAGTTGAAAAGCTCTCTGTTAACCCTGCAAGGATAATTGGTAAAAAGGATATTGGAACGTTAAGGCCGGGAGCAAGGGCAAACATTACCGTTTTTGATCCTGAAGAGGAATTTTACTTAACAAAAGATTTGATAAAGTCTAAAAGCTACAATACCCCATTCCTGAACCAGAGATTTAGAGGAAAAGTGAAATTTACGGTATACAGTGGTAAAATTGTCTATAAATCTGTGTAAGGAGCTCCCATGCACCAGCAACCCGGCTTCAGCTTCTTTGACCTGTTCTGGCTCCTCATCATTCTCTTTTCACTATGGCCCCTCTTTCAGCAGAAAAACCTTGAGTGGGCAAGGTTAAGACTGATAAGGGAGATTGAGAAGAAGAGGAAATCCCGTGTAATCACAATGATCCACCGTCAGGAGAGACTCGCCTTCATGGGATTCCCTCTGGTTCGCTTCATAACAATAGAGGATTCAGAGAGAATACTTCGGGCAATCAGAATGACCCCTGAAGAGATGCCCATAGATCTGATAATCCACACCCCCGGTGGCTTAGCCCTTGCAGCAACTCAAATAGCCTCAGCACTCGCCAAACACAAAGCCCCCGTAAGGGTAATAGTCCCCCACTACGCAATGTCTGGCGGAACTCTTATAGCCCTTGCAGCAGATGAAATAATCATGGACCCAAACGCCGTTTTAGGTCCCCTTGATCCTCAGTTGGGACAGTTCCCGGCACCGTCAATTGTTAGAGCTGTAAGGGAAAAGCTCCAGCACGACAGAACAAGCGTGAAGGACGAAACTCTCATACTTGCAGACGTTGCAGAGAAAGCACTCTTTCAGATGAAAGAAACGATTGAGAGGATCTTAAAACTAAAAGGTCACGACACGGAAAAAGCGAAAAAGATAGCAGATCTTCTTACTTCCGGTTACTGGACCCACGATTACCCATTAACGGTTGAAGTTGTTGAATCTTTAGGGCTAAATGTCTCCACAGATGTGCCGAAAGAGGTCTACGACCTGATGGAACTCTACTACCAGCCCTCTGGCCAGGCTTCAGTCCAGTACATTCCAGTCCCCTACGGAGAACCCAAGAAAGGGGAGGTGCCCATAAGGAAACCACATTAGGAGCGTTAAAGTGTTCAAAATAGGAGACAAAGTAGCCTATCCACCCCATGGAGTGGGGGTAATAGAAGGAAAAGAGGAGAGGGAGATAGGGGGTAAAAAGGTTGTATACCTCAGGATAAACCTTATAGGAAAGAACATGTCAATTCTGGTCCCTCAAGAAAGTGCAGAATCTTCCGGAATAAGGCCAGTCCTATCGGAAGAAGAAATTGAGGAACTTTTAAAGTTCCTATCTGAAGTTCCGAAAAACATAAGTGAAAAGTGGACAGTTCGCCACAGGCTCAACGTTGACAGGCTCAAAACAGGCAACGTTAAGGAGCTTGCAACGGTTGTAAGGAATCTCTCTTACAGGTCTAAGGAGAAGGAGCTCTCCTACTCGGAAAAGAGGATGTTTGAAGAGGCATTTAGCAAGCTGGCAGAGGAGATAGCGCTCTCGTTAGGAGAGCCGGTAAGAAAAGTAAAACAGAGAATGAGGAAGATCCTAAAAGAGGTTAAGAGCAAGTGATAACAAAAATTGTAGGTGGGTTCTTCCTCTTTCTTATCTTTGTAACGATCATTATTTTTAAAAACTACGGCTTTACCCTAACGCAGTCTTTAATACTGGGCATATTCATAACCGCTGCTTCCTTCCTCTTTTACCAGTTTGTCCTGAAGAAAAAACTCTCTGTAAAGGTAATTCTGCTCTTTTTTGTAGGTTTCTATTTGGGTCTGTACCTTGCCAAAGGTATTACTCTCTCTCTCTATCCCATATTTTCCTCTTTTACCTACCTGCAGGACATTCTTTTTCTCACTCTTCCCTACCTTTTTGCCTTCTTAGCAGTTGAACTTGGAGCAAATAAGCCCTTGAGCCAGCTGCTTAAAGAGGAATCCCCTCTCTACTGCACTCCAAAAGTTGTTGACACCAGTGCCTTGATAGATGGCAGAGTTTATGAAATAGCAAAAATTGGGTTTATTGAAGGAAAGATAATTATTCCAAGGTTCGTTCTTGAGGAGCTCCAGCTCCTTGCCGACTCAACAGATCCAACGGTACGGACAAAAGGGAAAAAGGGACTGGAGATAGTTTCAAAGCTAAGAACTCTTGAAAAACCCCCGGTTGAGATATACGAGAGGGATTTCCCCTGGATAAGGGACGTTGATGCCAAGCTGGTGGAGCTCTCAAAAAAACTTAACGCAAAACTGATAACAACAGATTACAACTTAAACAGAGTAGCAACGATAAAAGGGGTTGAAATACTGAACATAAACGACCTTGCAAACGCGCTGAAACCGGTTGTTGCCGTTGGAGAGGAGCTTGTTGTCTTCCTGGTCAAAGAGGGTAAGGAGAAAAACCAGGGAGTGGGCTACTTAGACGATGGAACAATGGTAGTTGTTGATAACGCCAAACACCTGATAGGCCATAAGGTTAAAGTTCTGGTCAACAACATACTCCAAACATCTGCCGGAAAGATAATATTCGGCAGACTGAAAGAGGTGGTGAAGTGAGAGTTGCAGTTATACCGGCCGCCGGAGCAGGAAGGCGGTTCGGCGGGAAAAAACAGTTTTTTAAAATTTTAGGCAGGCCGGTTATTGAGTTTCCCCTTGAGATATTTAACAAGAGCGAGCTGATTGACGCAATCATTTTAGTTCTTCCGGAAGAGGACATAGACACAGGTAAAGCCCTTCAGAAAAAGTTTCCCAAAATTGCAGCAGTTGTTGAGGGGGGGAAAGAGAGGCAGTTTTCAGTTTTTAGAGGTCTTCTAAAGGCTTCAGAGCTTAACCCTGAAGAGGTTATAGTACACGACGGCGTAAGGCCAATGGTGGAGCTCTCAACAATAAACGACCTAACAGTAGCCCTTTCAGACTACAACGCAGATGGGGTTATTTTAGGGGTAAAGCCTAAGGATACGGTGAAGGAGGTGGGAGCTCCCTTAGAACCGGGCGACTTTTTAGTAAAACGAACCGTTAACCGAGACAAGTTAATCCTGGTTCAAACTCCTCAAATATTTAAATTTGATACTTTACTTGAGTGCCACACAAAAGCTGAAAAAGAAGGAATCATAGCAACCGACGATTCAGCACTCCTTGAAAGATTCGGTTACACAGTAGTTTCTATATCTGGAGACTACAGAAATATAAAAATAACAACCCCGGAAGATGTTAAAATAGTAGAAACTTTTTTAAAGGATCTTTACCCTCAGGGAGAGTAAATGGAGTTCCTGAAAGAAGTTCCGTTGTTCAGTGGACTCTCTGAGGACCAATTAAGGAAAATAAACCAAATATCTGTAAAAAAGAAGTACTCAAAAGGAGAGGTAATCTTTAATCCAGGAGAAAAGGGAGAACACTTCTTCATTCTTAAATCGGGAAAAGTGAAAATCTTCAAAACGGCAAAGGGTAAAGAACAGATAATAAAAATATTCAACAGACCAGCCCTATTCGGCGAAGCTGCAAGCTTTACCGGGAAAAACTTTCCAGCCTGGGCAGAAGCAATTGAAGATTCCGAAATCATGATAATCCCAAGGGATAAATTTCTGGAGCTCCTCAAAGAAGATCCGGAAATAGGAATGAACCTGTTGTCCGTAATGGCCCAGAGGCTCATACATCTGACAAACGTAATAGAGAGCCTATCCCTCAAAAACGCCCTCTCAAAAGTTGCCACCTACATACTGAGAAAGTCTGAAGAGATAGATAAGATTGAAATTCCATTCAGCACGAGCATGGCCTCTATGGAGTTAGGTTTAACGAAGGAAACCGTATCAAGAATGCTCGGAAAGCTAAAAGACTTGGGAATAATTGAGAAAACGAAGAACAGAGTTAAGATAAAAAACGTTAAGGCTTTGAAAAACTTGGCCTTCTAAGTGGAAACTTCTCCTTAACCTCATGGAGCAACCAACCAAAAGGGTCGTAGATAAGAAGCCTGGGACCGCTGAACCTCATAACTTCTTTTACCTTCAGCTTCATATCCGGTTTGTAGCAGTGAATGGGACACTTCTTGCAGGTAGGTTTCTTCTCACCGAAAGGACAGAGATCTAAACGCTGAAAGGCGTAATTAAGGAGAGATTCACACTCTGGACAAAGATTCCCTCTCTTACTACCGTGCCTCTTCCAGCAGTAAATTTCAACCATTCTTCTAATCGTCTCTTTCTCCCTCTCTATAGCTCCCAACTTGGCCTCCTTACTCTAAAAATAAAGAGCCCTCCCCAAGTTGGGGAGGGTCACACTCACTGGGAGGGAGGAGATGAAGATACCAACTATATTCCAAGGAGTTCTCTCTTCTTCATAATGTGCTCTTCCATAGCGTTGGCAGCTTCAACCGGATCGTCACCTACAGCAATCTTACCGCCTGTAAGTCCTTCAACTTCCTCAGTTAAGAGCTTAACAACTTTGTCAGAACCCGTAACTGGAGGAACAGGTGAAACGTGTGTGTAGAATCCCATGGCAACGGCGGAGAAACCGTCAATAACGGCCTTCTGCTCCATGTACTCAGGAGCTGTAACAACAGCCGGAAGTTGAGATGGGTCAACTCCAAGAGCGTTAGCTATAGCAACAGCAGTCATTATGATACGGCCTGTATCCGTACAGGTTCCAAAGGAGAGAACAGGAGGAATTCCAAGAGCTTTGCATACTCCTGCAAGCTTTGGACCCGCATACTTCTCCGCAGCCTCTACAGTTTCAAGCCCAGCCTTCTGCATACCTGCGTTTCCACAGCCAGCTCCAATAACCAAAATGTCTCTCTTGATGAGCTCTTTAGCAAGGTTAACCGTCATGCTGTCCTGAGGACCGTTTCCTAAGGAAGTACAGTTAACAAGGGCTGCAATACCCTTAATATCTCCGCTCTTAATCACTTCAAGAAGGGGATCTAAACTTCCACCAAGTGCATTAACTATCGCTTCAGCAGAGAATCCAACAAGGGCCTTCTGCTTGAACTTTGAAACGTCAGCCTTCTGTTTGTTCCGCCTCTCTTTGAAGTTCTCAATGGCAAGCTTGATTATCTCTTCGGCGACTTTAGCCTCGTTTCCAGGTTCGTACCCAAGCCTTATTGAGCCGGGAACACCGATGATGTTTGAAACAGCTATAAGCTTAAAGGTGTACTTATCTGCATACTCTTTCAGGTTTGCAAGAGAACAGTTCATATCCATAACAAAGGCATCAACAGCACCGGTTGAGAGGAAGTACTCTATAGAGATCCAGTTAGAAGTTAAGCCGGCAAAAACGTCATCACACTCAACCCTTGCCATAATCTCCTGACCGGTTTCAATTGAACCAACTATTCTGATTCCCTTGGCTCCGGCCTCTTTCGCCATCTGCTGGAACTTCTCATCTTTAGCAAGCTTGATGAGAGCCATACCTACAAAGGGCTCGTGGCCGTTTGGAAGGATGTTCACGTAGTCTGGGTCAAGAACGCCGAAATCAACAGTACACTCGTGTGGAGATGGAGTTCCGTAGAGGGCATCCTGAATCATCTCAAGTGGAACAAGACTTCCAAAGGCTGAAGCAACACCGTTTCTGAGGGCTGCAAGGGCAAGAGTAATGTAGTCACCGTCAATGTTCGTCATTGAACGGGCAACGGAATCAACAAGCTCGTTCATTGGCCCTTTTGGTGTAATGCCAAGCTTTTTGAACACCTCTTTTCTGCTTTCTGGAGCTAAAGCCTCAACAAAGGTAGAGGTTTTATTCTCAGAAAGGGTTTCAAGAACTCTTTGAGCAACTTTTTCAGCTTTTGTATCAAGTGGAAGTGAAGTATCAACGCCTAAGATCTGGGCAAGGGCATCTATTTTAGATGGATCTTTTATCTCGTAAACGGTGTTTCCCCTTGCAGTTTCAAGGAGTGTAAGGGCTGCTTCCCTACAGTGGTAGGTGTAGGCCGCAAGCCCCATGTTGGCCTTAATGAGAAGGTTCCTCATTACTATTCCATGGGCATCTATACCGCATACACCCCTTGGTGTTTGTGGTGTTATACGGCAGGGACCCATTGAACAGAGCTGACAGGAAACACCCTCTTTACAGAACTTACAGCGTACTTTCTCCATAGCCTCAAAACGGTCTGCAACGTTGGAAAGGCCAGCCTCTTTAACTTTTTGGTACATAAAGTTGACACTTTCGTGAACGGAGGGCATTTTAAGCCCCACTCCTGCTGCAAGATCAGACTCAACACAGAAAGAAGGTTCCTGCTTCTTTCCATCTCCTCCGTTCCCTTTCTTGAAGAATCCAAACATCTTCTCCTCCTTAGAATGTGTTTTCTTGATTTAAAGAATAGCTACTCATACGCCCAAATTCCTTGACATAGGTCAATACCAGCCCAATATTTGAATATACCGTTAATTTGAGTTTCACAATTAAATAATCCACTAATTGGAGGAGAGGAAATGAGAGTGGCTGTTCCAGTTCTTGAAAAAGAGGTTAACGGTAAAAGGTTGATTAACCCCCACTTTGGAAAGTCTGACTGGTTTGCTCTAATTGATATCCCATCAGGTAGGGTTGAATTAAGGGAAAATCCAGCCCTCCACCTTGAGAGGGGAAGGGGCAGGTTTATAGCAGATATGTTTTATAAAGAGGGGATTAAAGCCGTTCTTGTTAAAGAGATGGGTCCCGGAGCTTTTGAAAAAATTACAGGTCTGGGAATGGAAGTCTACCTGATTCCTCAGGAAGTAAAGTTTGTTGATGATGCCGTAGAGTTATTCAAGGAAGGAAAACTGGAACGGCTTACAGAACCAAACGAAACCTAATAAAAAGAGCCCCCAAACTCTGGGGGCAGCCTCAACGTGAGGAGGGAGAGATGGAGCATCTGGGTGGGGAATAATATACAAATTTTTCTGAAAGTCAAGTACAGAGTTTTAATCTTTCCCTGAAAAGAACTTCACCGGTTTGAAGGAAGTCAAGTTGAACACCGAAGAACTCCACTCCCTCAGACAGCGCTTTTAAAAGGGTCAAAGAAAATTGGGGGTCTCTTCTCCTGTTGGGTAAGAAACAGTTACACTTCCTGAAGGAAAGGAAAAGAATGCCTGCCCTGTAACCTTCTTTCACGGCTTTGATCAGTTCTAAAACGTGTTTTCTCCCTCTCTCTGTTGGAGCATCTGGAAAGAGGCAAATTTCGTTTTCTACAAGGTTGCAACCCTTCACTTCCAGAAGGAAGTTATTGTCCAAAAGAAAATCTATTCGGCTGTTCCCAAAAACAAATTCAGGTTTTACGGTTTCTGGTTTGAATCCTAAAATTCCCCCTTCAAGAATTTTCCGGGCAATGATTGAGTGAACAGAAGTATTGAGGAGAACCCAGTCTCCTCCTTTATTTACAGCTACGAATTTGTAATCAAGCTTCCCTTTTGGATTTGGGGAGAGGAGAACGGGAGCTCCCCTTTCAAGGAGCTCCCCCAACCTGCCGGTATCGCTAACGTGTGCCCTCTTTACCTGACCGTTAACTTCAACTAAGGCAACAAACCTGTTAGTCCTTTCTAAAAAAGTTCCTTCAGTGAACTCTCCAAAGTGGTCTTTCAGGTTTAGAAGAACCATTAGAGGGATTTTTGAACCTCAAAGTCTATCTCTTTACCAAGGTGGCCCGTTGCGTTGGCAACGTGAACTACCACATGGCCGGTTTCAGGGTCGTACTCAAGGACGGTAATTCCGCAGTTTGCCTGCTTAAAAGCCCAGAATTTGTTGAGGTCTACCCCAAGGAGGTGGCACATTAAAACTTTGTTTGTAGCATCGTGGCCGACAATAACGATCAGGTCTTCAGGTGAGAACTGAGAAACGACTTCTTCAAAAGCTTTAACGGCTCTATCGTAAACGTCCTTTAAACTCTCGCCGCCGGGCATCTGAACTTCGGCAGGCTTTGTTCGCCAGAGTTTGAGGAGCTCCGGGTACTTCTCCTCAACTTCAGAGGCCAGCATTCCTTCCCACTCTCCGTGGTCTATCTCCTTAAAGCCCTCTTTTACTTGAACTTCTACACCGTGGTGTTTTGCAATCTCCTGAGCAGTATCTCTGCACCTTGAAAGTGGACTTGAGAAAACAGCCTTTACAGGAAAGTTTTTAAGGGCCTCTCCAGCTCTTCTGGCCTGCTCCTTCCCCTCTTCGTTAAGGGGTATATCCATCTTTCCCTGGTACCTTCCCTCTGCGTTCCAAACTGTTTTACCGTGTCTAACAAGAATTACTTTCGGCATCCACTCCTCCGGTAAATTTGCTCCGGGAATTATACAGTGAGTTGATTTTTACAAATTTTTTACAAAACTGTAAAATTTCGTAAACACCCTACCGGAGGAAGAGAATGAAGAAGAAGCTTGACAGGTGGATGGACAGAATGCCAATGCCGGTTCTTCCACCAGACGTCAGGAAAAGGGTTTTTAACGAGTACGTTTTGGGATACGGCCACACGGCAGCAAAGGATGAGTCAATAAGGTGTCTACTCTGTAAAACGCCAACCTGTATGGACTCCTGTCCTGTAAGCAGCAGAATACCTGAGTGGATTGAGACGATCCAGAAGGAAAACGTACTTGAGGGATACAAGATACTAAGGGATAGGAACCCGTTTAGCTCTGTCTGTGGAAGGGTCTGCCCTCAGGAGAGGCTCTGTGAAAGCACCTGCATACTTCTCAGAAGGAGAAACGGAGAGTCGGTTGCGATAGGAGGACTTGAAAGGTTCATAGCCGACAACGTCAGGATGTCTGGAGTTAACTGGGTTGATGAAAAGGAGTATGAGGATACAGGAAAGAAGGTTGCCGTAATCGGTGGTGGCCCTGCAGGGCTCGCAGCAGCTTACTTCCTGGCAAAGAAAGGACATAAAGTTACTATATTTGAGGCCCTTCCATACCTTGGCGGCGTTATGAGGTACGGAATTCCTGAACCGAGGCTCCCGAGAGAGGCGTTAGACTGGGACATAAACCACATACTCAACTTAGGAGTTGAGGTAAAGACAAACACAGTTGTAGGAGAGGACATCACACTTCAGCAGATTAAAGAGCAGTACGATGCAGTGTTTATTGCGGTAGGTTCAGGAAGGGGCAAGAAACCGGACATTCCGGGAGCTGACCTTAAAGGCTCTTACTCTGCAATCGGCTTCTTGATGAAGGTTAACACAGGAGAAACCCATCCCCTTCTTGCTCCTGAAAGGGAGGTGGAGCTCCCCCAGAACAAAAGGGTTGTTGTAGTTGGAGGAGGATTTACTGCTGTTGACTGCGCAATTGTTGCCGTAAGGCTTGGAAACGAAGTGGAAATTGTCTACAGGAGAACCAAAGACTCCTCATCTGCAAGGGAAGATGAGTGGGAGATGCTTGAGGAAGAAGGGGTAAAGATGAACTGGCTCACACAGCCGGTTGAAGTTGTTGGAGATGAAGAAGGAAACGTCAAAGCCCTTAAGTGTGTGAAGATGGAGCTGATTCCACAGGAAGGCGGAAGACCTAAAGTAAGGCCCATAGAGGGTTCAGAGTTTGAGATACCCTGCGACGTTGTAGTTTTTGCAGTAGGCCAGGGAGACAACCCCGTTGCGTACAAAGACCTTGAAGGACTCAAAATTGATAAGTGGAACAACCTGTCAACAGTTGATGATGAGTTCAGAACAAACGTAGAAGGTATCTGGGCAGGTGGAGACGTTGTAAACGGAGGAGACCTTGTGGTTACAGCCATAAAGCACGCCCAGATTGCCGCAAAGTCTATCCACAAGTACCTTATGACGGGAAAGTGGGAGTACAGAGGAGAGTAATCTTCGGTGGGCCTTCGGGCTCACCTTCCTAATAATCTGTCTAAAATGATTGCAGCTGCAGATCTAACAGAGAGGTGGTTGTAGTCTGTAGGTCCCTCTATCGGCTCCAGGATATAATCGGCAGAGGAGATAAACTTCTCGGTTAAACCCCAGCCCGTTCCAAAACAGATGATAAGGTCTTCTCCCGAAGAGATCTTTTCCCGAAGGGAGCTGTAAGAAACGGCTCTACCGTACCTTCTTGCAGAAGTAACAACAATTTTAGGAGTTACCCCATCTTTTTCCTCTATATCTTTCAGGACATCTTCAAAGTAGGGAACGGCCTCAACAATCTTCAGAGCTTCCCACCTTTTCGGGTTGTACTCTCTCCCGTGGCCGCTCTGCCAGAAGGAGAGGAGCTTTCTGGCAAGCCAGAGGTGGTTTTCTATAGGCTGGACAACGTAGTAACGTTTTACTCCATAAGTTCTTGAAGCTCTTGCTATGTCGTGAATATCTAAAGTGGTCAAAGAGGTTGCAACAACCTTTCTACTCTTGTTGTAAACGGGATAGTGGAGAAGGGCTGTATATACGGCCATCTGCCTCTCCTTTCTGTTTTTGAAAGGATACTACTTCTTGGCAAGTTTTTTAAAGATATAGAGGGAAGGAACGTAAACAAGGAGTAATTTAGGAGAAAGGGCAAGGAGAAGTGAAAAGCCCAAAACAGAAGCGCTCCAGAAAGGAACCAGGCTTTCTGTTCTCTCCTCTTCTTTAAGTTTTGATTTCACAGCTGTCGGAAGCTGTGAGAGGAGCTCCCCGTAGTCCATAGCCAACCTCGCTCCTTTCCTCCTTACTGCCGAAGCAACCATCTTCGGGGCAATCCTTTTCAGGTAAGGCTTTAAAAGTGGTGGAAGTCTGAAGTTGGGGTAGATTATCCGGGCTATTGACTCAGTATGGGCAATCGTTTTCATGAGGGTAACAAGCTCTTCAGGAAGAACGATCTTGAACCGCCTTGCAACAGAGAGCTCCTCGTAGAACAGTCTTTCTGCATCAATCTGAGATAGAGGCCTGTTGTAGTATTTATCAAGGAAGATAAGAATTTCCCTCTTTAAGAGGTTCTCGTTAACCCAGTCCCCCACCGCACCAATTCTCTTCAGCGAGCTAACAATTACGTCAGGATCCCTCTCCATAACGCCCAAGGAGAAGAGGAAGAACTCCGTTAAGGTATCGGGAGAGAGCCTTCCCACTATTCCAAAATCTACAAAGGCGAACCTGCCACTCTCTAAAAGAAAAATGTTTCCCGGGTGGAGGTCTCCGTGGAAAACGCCCAGCTCAAAAACTGTTCTATTAACTATCTGAACAAACCGTTTAGCAAGCTCTTCCCTCTTAACATCCGGGAACTCATCAAAGAGCTCAGGAGAGAGCTTTCTTCCCCTTACAAACTCCGTCGTCAGGTAGCGGGAAGAGGAAAACTCCCAGATAACTGCTGGAACGTAGAGGAACGGTTCTTCTTTTGAGAACTTCCTGAAAAGTTCTACGTAGGCCGCTTCTGCCGTAAGGTCAAGCTCGTTTAAGAGCATTCTCTCAAACTCTGAAACTATTTGTGGAACTCTAAACTCCTTAACTGCAGGAATGAAAGAGAACAGTGAAACGAGGCTTTTAAGGGTTGATACATCTCTCTTTATAAGTTCCTCTGCTTTCGGTCTTATAACCTTCAGGGCAACTTCTCTGCCGTCCTTAAGAACTGCCCTGTGAACTTGGGCTACAGAACCTGAACCTATAGGTTCCCCTTCTATGTGCTGAAAGGCATCTCTCAGCTCCGGATAGTGGTTAATGAGTTCTTCAAGGGGCTGTGGTGGAACCCTGTCCTGGAGTTTTTCAAGCTCCCTCACATACTCAGCAGGAAGGAGGTCAACCCTTGTTGACAGGAGCTGGCCGATTTTAACGTAAGCTCCGCCGAGCCTCTCTAAAGCTATTCTTAGCCTTTCAGGAGGAGGGTAGGAAAGGAGCTCCCTGTAGGGAAAGAAAAAGAGGCTTAAAAGAAAAGCTCCAGCAGGCGTTAAAAACCTTTCAATAACTTCGTACGAACAGAAGAAGAGGTGGCCGACAACCTGATAGAAACGGAAAAGGCGTGACATCAGCTCTTCTCTTTAAGGGTCTTCTTCAGCTCCTCAACTTCCTCCTTAAGCTCCTGAATCTCCTTCCTCAGCGTATCAACCTCTTCCTTAGTAGCCACGGGGAGCTCCTTTAAAATCTTCTCTATTTCCTTCGCTATCTCCTCTTTCTGCTTTTCCATCTGCTCCTTAAGCTGTTTAAGGAACTTCTTTCCTTCCTCTTCAGAGACCTTTCCCTTCTCCTCAAGCTCCTTTACAAATTCCTCAATCTTTTCAGAAACAAGGGAGATAAAACCTATCTGGAGAAGGGCAATCTTTTTAACAAACTCAGCCGGGCTTTTCATCTCCACCTCCTTAGAGTGATTTCAGTTTAAAATTATGGAGATAAAAGAGAAAGGGGAAAGACTTGAAAAAGTTGGCTGTTCTCTTAGCACTCCTTTTTCCGGCTGTAGCCTTTGGAGAAGTTCCGGTAAGAATATCTGCAGAAAAAGTATCGGGAAATGTAGAAACGGCCGTTAGAGCATACGGAAGAGTTGTAATAACGTATCGGGACGTTGTGATAAAGGGAGACAACGCCCTGTACGACAGAGAAAAGGGAATACTCAAAGTGTGGGGAAACGTTGAGATAGAGGAGAAACCGGCCCACCTCTTCTGCAAAGAAATAGTCTACAACCTAAGGACAAAAAGGGCAGTTTTAACAGACGTTCACGGTTTTCTCTCGCCAACCGATAGAATAAGGGCAAAAGAGATTGAAAGGCTTTCAGAAAAAGAGTGGATCGCGTACGACGGAGAGTATACCCCCTGTTCTCACGCCTGCCCCGACTGGTCTGTAAGTTCAAAAAAGTTCAGAATCCTCCTTGGGGAATCGTTCAGCGGGAAGTGGGTGGCCTTCAGGGTAAAAGAGATTCCCATTCTGGTCTCCCCCTACCTCTCTGGTCCAATTCAGAGGAAGAGAAAGTCGGGACTCTTAACCCCAAGACTCGGTTATATGAGTAAAGACGGTTTTGTTTACCGGCAACCCGTCTACTTTGTTTTGGGAAGGAGCGCCGACCTTACGCTAACGTACGAGAAGAGAACGATAAACGGAGAGGGTGGTGAAGGGGAGCTCCGCTACGTTTTAGGAGAAAAAAACAGAGGAGACCTTACCTACTATCAGCTTGATAGAAAAGAGGGAAAAGACTGGAAGGTTAACTTCTACCACACATACAACCCCAACGACTACCTGTACCTCAATACAAACGTGAACATAGTCAGCAGCAGGTCTTACTACATAAACTCTTCAGACTTTAACGTTGAGGAACAGACCCGGCTCTACACAAAATCAACAGTAACCGGATCAAAGCTCTGGGAGAGGGCAATTTTAAACGTTAACTCAACATACTTTCGCTACCTCATAGGCTCAACAAACACAGCATACCAGAAAGTGCCCGAAGTTAACTTCTACTTAATGGATACCCCCATACCCAGAACACCTCTAACGTTTAACTTCAGCTCAGATATTACCTACTTTTACAGAGAAGCCGGAGGAAGCAGCTACAGACTGAACGCCCTACCTTCCTTGAGGCTAACTGAGAAAATAGGAATAGTAAAGAACTCTTCAAAGCTCAGCTACCTGCTTACCTCCTACCAGACAGGTGGAAGCAGACACCTGTGGGAGTTTGAAAACACCTCAGAGGTTAACAGGTTCTTTCGGTTCGGCCGGTATAGTATCTCTCTCAACCCAAAACTCTCCTTCTTCTACAGAGAGAGTAAAGACCAGAGCTCTAACCCTTTCTTTGATCTCACAGACAGGTTAAAGGGCGAAAGGACAATAACTCCAGAGATAGAAACCTTTATCTACTCACCGGAAGGAAGAGTAGCGAGGGTCACCCTCTCAACGGGATACAACCTGACAGGGAACTGGAATAACCTATCTTTTGATGCAGACACGTCACCGACTAAATGGCTCGGTATTAGAGAAACTTTCCTCTTTTCTCCGTCGGAAGGGGAGCTCCAGTTCTCAAACACCCACGTTTCACTAAACCTACCTCACAGAACTTTCCTCTGGAGCAATTACTACAGACAGAACGTTCCAGAGAGGATAACCTACCTCAGGTGGGGAGCTAATTTCCCGATAAACAGGTTCCTCTCCTTCTCCTACCAGCAGAGGTACGATTTAAAACTTAAAGAGGACAGGGAGAGGCAGTACTCTCTTCAGATTGACAGAGGGTGCTGGACGGGAAACATCTCTTACAGGTGGATAAAGAACTACGACAACACAATAGACTACCAGATACTTCTCAGAATAAACCTTTTAAGATTGGGAAGCTACGGCTACAAACTTACCGGGAAGAAGTAGGTTTCTTAACAGGTCTCAGGTTGCTCGTGGTCCATACAGTACACTTCCCCTTTTCTATGTAAAACTTTCCACCGTAAGGATCTTCAGGAATAGCTCTGATTATTCCAGACTTCACAAGCTCTTGAAGACCTGAGGGGCACTTCCCAAACCGGCTCCTGTAAACTTTAACGGCCCTATCAAGCTCTTTTATGGCAAGAAGAGCTTTTAACCTTTTTTCAAGTTCTTTTTTAACGGGCCCCTCTTTTGTTCTTTTAAGCTCTTCGTAGGTTACAGCTATAGCAAGGTCAATCTTCCCGGACTCTGCATAGAGCCGGGGAACTAAAAGCTTCAGGTAGGGGGGAGCTCCCTCCATCTGCGACGCCATTTTAAGGTATTTCGCTCCCTTAACCTTATCGCCTAAAAAGTAGAAGTAGTTAAACCCGACAAAAAAGGGCAGCCGCCAGTCCTTTATCTTCCGGTTACCTTGAAGGAGTATTGAGTTAATTTTTAAGAGGAGCTCCCTGTTCTTTTCAACCTTCCAGGGAACGTAAGATCCAAGGTAATAAAGAGGGTCAAAGTAGTAAGGATCTAACTTCTCAATTACTTCCACGTTCCCAATCAGTCTCTTCCACTCTTCCTGTGTAAACTTCCTCTCCTTCCATTGGTTAAAAACGTCATTTCCCGTTAGATAACAAAGGTTCATGAAGAGAAGGTCTGCAGCCGGACTTCTTAAGCCGGGTGAGGAGAGGAGAACCTGACTGTAAGAATAGGGAAGAACAGGAGCTAACTCGTTAACCCGGGGTTTGATTTTATCGGCCTTCAGCATAAATGGAATAGAGATAACAACTAAAAGAAAAGCTACCAAAAGCCGCTTCACTACAGCTCTCTCCTGTCAAACAGATAAGTGGCAACAAAAAGAACTGCAGAAGTATAGATAAGAGAATAGATAAAAACTAAAGCGAAAAAGAGAGGGGAAACCTTAATAGATAGGTGTACAGCGTAGTCTTTTATATCAAAGAGAGAAAAGTTGGGAAATAGATAGTATGCGATTTGAACAATAAGTTTGTTAACAGGAGAAACGTACTTTGACGATACCACCAGCTCCTTTACCGGAGAGAGCTCCAACCCCGCCAGAAAGAGAAAAATAGCAGAGATTAAAGCCAAAACCTGACTTGTAAAGAGAACGGCAAATAGAATGCCAAAAGCCGAAAGGAAAACTCCCATTAGAAATACTAAAAGAGAGAGGAGAAAGATCCTTTCAACGACAACAACATGAGGAATGTAAAGGTTTGCAGTACTGCTTATTATAAGTATTCCAGATGTAACTATAAAAAAGGAGAGGAATGTAAAAAGAGCTACAGCTACGGTACAGCCCAAAAATTTTCCGAGAACGTAATCACTCCTCTTCAAAGGCTTAGAAAGAATAAGGTAAACAACTTTTTCTGATAGGTCCCTGAAAGTGCTACCGACAGAGACAAAAACGGCATAGAGGGCAACGGTGAAGAAGAAAAACGACAGGGCAAAGTCCATTGCCACTTTTACAGTATCTCCGGCAACAACGTTGGAGATAACCTTACTGACAAAGAGCAGGAAAACCTGTAGAATTAAAAGACCGAGAAACGATTTTTCCTTAAGGAGCTCCCTGAAAGTAATCTTTGCAACCGGAAAAGGGTTCAACCGGCCCTCCTATTTTCGTGAATGTAAGAAACCAATATCTCTTCAAGGGAGAGTCTGTCTGGTTCAACACTTATAATTTCATACCCTTCAGACCTCAAACGCTCAAGTAACTGCCACAGCTCATCTACACCGGCTTTAAAAACTTCAAGACTGCTACTACCTCTTTTTCTAACTGTTATCACGTAGCCCCTTAAAAATTCCTGAACGATGTTTGCAACGCTATCTAAGAGCTTTATCTCACCGTCAACAATAATTGCCACTCTATCTGAAAGCCTTTCAACGTCCTGAATAATATGGGAGCTGTAAAAAACAGCTTTTCCTTTTTCCTTCAACATTTTCATAACAGAGGCAATCATGTTCCTGCCAACAGGGTCAAGACCGCTCATCGGTTCATCTAATATGAGAAGGTCAGGATCGTTCAGCAGCGTAGAGGCAAAGAGAAGCCTCTGAACCATCCCTTTGGAGTAGGACGAAATGGGCTGTTCCTCTACACCTGTTAGATTAACAAGCTCAAGGAGTTCTGCAAACTTCTTTCTTCTTTCATAGTAAGGTATACCGTAAACGTCTGCACAGAAGTCTAAATACTCCTTTCCAGTTATAGAACCGTAAATGTAAGGTCTTTCAGGTAAGAAACCTAAATTTCGTTTAACAGAAATGGCAGAATTCCGCTTCCCAAATATCAAAACTTCACCGGAATCCGCCTTAACAAAATCCATAATTATCTTGATTGTTGTTGTTTTTCCAGCCCCATTTGGGCCTATAAAACCAAATATTTCTTCAAATACTTCAAAACTTATACCTTTAAGAACTTTCTTTTTCTCTTTTTTAAGACCTAAAAGTGAATTTTTCTTGAAAGTTTTTTTCAAATTTTTAACAACGAGAACTCCCAAAATTGCCTCCAATTTAAGGAAGAAACTTAGAATACAGAGTAGTTAACGTAAACGACCCTCTCCGGTGGTTCGTCGGGAATAAACAGTTTCCCAACTTCTCCGTCGCCGTCCAAGTCCCCTTCAGCCTTTGCAAGTATGTCTATAACGTTATCCCTTGAAGCAGTAAAACCGTTCTCAACAACAGAGTTATTGTAACAGGCCTCTACATCTGCCATACACTGAGCTACAGTGTAATTACCGTTACTCTTTGCAACTCCATACCTGTACCTCAAAATACCTACAGGGTGAAAACCGATGAAACGAAAGTACGAATTGCTGTTCCACTCAGACGTTCCCTGAGGTGGTGGTATGTCTGCTGGAGACCAGCTGCATGTAACGTACTGGCTTTTTTCAGCCCTGTAAACCTCTTCAAGCTGTCTTATATGACCGAGGTTTGTAATAGCCTCTATTCGCTTTGAAGACAGGGTATAGCGCTTGTAGTAGAACGAGGAAACCGTAGCAAGTATACCTATGATTACTACCACTACCAACAGCTCAAGTAGTGTAAAACCTCTCCTCCCCAACTATCCTTCCTTCTTTGTAAGGTTTAATGAAAGTTTATCAAACAAAAAAGCGGGGGAAATCCCCCGCCTGCCCTGTACTTTCCTGGTCTATTAAAACTCGCTTGTACCGGCATCAACCGGGTCTGGGTTGATTTTGGTATGCTCGTCATCCCTGTAGAAACCAGCAAATATTCCATCACCGTCAAGGTCACCAGTAGCAGCAATTGTAATGTCAACTGTACCATCTTTAACAGGTACTCCATTTTGAATGCTACCATCAGTTCCAATAGAAGTATCTGTGCTGTATTTAGTAGCATCATTAGCCATACTCTTTCCAGCAGGAGAAGGGGATTTTGGAGCTCCTTTAGCTACACCGTAAACATAGTAGACATCACCTGCAGGCTTGAAGCCGATAAGATCAAAACCGGCTCCTTTCGTCTTAACGTGCCAAGGATGTTTGGTTGCTCCAGGTGTAACTACATTCCCACCATCTTTGTCAGTAGGAGCACCACTACATTGTGCATACTGGCCGTGTTCTGCTGCAAATCCTTCCTCGGCAGTTACGATAGCACCGATGTTCTCTTTTGCCTCTACAGTTTTAGACCTCAGCTGGAACTTCCTGTACTGAGGGATGGCAATTGCTGCAAGGATTGCGATGATGGCCACAACAACCATCAGTTCAATGAGTGTAAAACCTGAGCGTTTCCTCATCCGATACCTCCTGTAAAATTTTGTTTTGCCACCAATTTTTAGTAGCAACCTCCATGCCAATTCTGGAGCTTGTGGAAACTCACAAAATCCGGGTTACCACGATAAGGAGTTGACAAATTTGTCACACTTTATTGACAATTTACGTCAAAACAGCAGAGTAGAGCTCCGGCACAATAGGGTCAACGTGGAGTTCCTTCTTAAGAAGGGGAACAAACTTATCAATAACTGGTTTCTCTCCGTGAACCAGTATTACTCTGCTGTCTTTACCGGCAGCCCGTTTAACCCAGTCAAGGAGCTGGGGCTGGTCGGCGTGGGATGAGAAGCCGTTTATCGTGTAGACCTTCAGTTTAACGGCTACCGTTTCGTTGAAGACCTTTATCTTCTTAGCTCCTTCAACTATCTGACGCCCTATCGTTCCTTCTGCCTGGTAACCAACGAAAACGATTGAGTTCCTTTCGTCCCAGGCTCTGTGTTTCAGGTGGTGGAGAATCCTGCCGCCGGTGCACATTCCGTTCCCGGCGATGATTATTGCCCTTCCTCTGTAGTCGTTTATCTTCTTTGAGTCTTCAACTCTTCGGGTAAACTCTAAGTAGGGAAAATCAAATATGTTTCCCCTCTCTTCAAGCTCTTTTAAAACTTTCTCTTCCAAGCACTCAGGGTGGCGGCGAAAGGTTTTGGTAACCGATATGGCAAGGGGAGAGTCTAAGAAAACTTTGCAGGGCGGGAGCTCCCCCTTTTCATACATCTTTTTAAGTATGTAGAGGATATCCTGGGCCCTCTCTAATGCAAATGTTGGAATGAGGACAACACCGCCTCTTTTAAAGGTAGAGAGGATTGCCTCTTTAAACTCTTCAACAGATTCCTTAAAGCTTTTGTGCT
>Ga0256831_1000242_pt1 | contig 29206 bp, 34 predicted proteins | sample 132544metaG_FD_189087 | JGI IMG/M metagenome (GOLD analysis project Ga0256831, IMG submission 189087) | Hydrothermal vent microbial communities from Lau Basin, Pacific Ocean - 132-544 | ecosystem: Environmental > Aquatic > Marine > Hydrothermal vents | place: Pacific Ocean: Lau Basin | collected... | reverse complement strand
GCAATTACTTTTCCACCGCCACTTCCACCTTCTGGTCCCATATCAATTATATAATCTGCATTTTTAATAAAGTCTAAATTATGCTCAATTACAATTACGCTATTTCCTAAATCTACTAAATGCTGGAGCACTTGCATTAAATTATCAATATCTTTAAAATGAAGCCCAGTAGTTGGCTCATCTAAAATATATAAAGTATTTCCAGTATCGCGTCTGCTTAGCTCTTTTGCTAGTTTTATCCTTTGAGCTTCACCACCACTTAAAGTCACTGCATTTTGTCCAAGAGTAATGTAACCTAGTCCTACATCTTTTAGAGTTTTTAGTTTATTTTTTATTTTAGGGATTTTTTCAAAAAATTCATATGCCTCATCTACGCTCATTTCAAGTACATCTGCTATTGATTTGCCTCTGTATTTAATCTCAAGTGTTTGCTCATTATATCTTTTTCCACCACACGCTTCACATGTTACCATTACATCTGGCAAGAAATGCATCTCAATTTTTATTTGACCCTCACCCTTACACACTTCACATCTACCACCTTTAACATTAAAGCTAAATCTACCCGGAGTATAACCTCTAAGCTGAGCTTCAGGAAGAGAGGCAAAAAGTGCTCTTATATCATCAAACACTCCTGTATAAGTTGCAGGATTGCTTCTAGGAGTTCTACCAATAGGGCTTTGGTCAAGATAAATTACCTTATCAAGCTTTTCAAGCCCATTAATTTCTACGCCTTTTACTTTATTAATTTTATGAGCGTGATTTAGAATTTCTCTTGCAACAGGAAGTAAAGTTTGTAAAATTAATGAGCTTTTACCACTCCCACTAACTCCCGTTACACATACTAAATTTCTTAGAGGTATTTTTACATCAAGATTTTTAATATTGTGGATATTTACATTTTTAATCTCTATCCATTCATTTTGAGGTCTATCTTTTCTATAGTTTATATCAAGCTCGCGTCTTAGGTATTTTGCAGTTAGAGTATCACTTTTCATTAAAGAATTTACATCTCCGCTAAAAATTACTTCTCCACCAAATTTTCCAGCACCAGGACCTATATCTACAATATAATCTGCTTGAAGTATTGTCTCTCTATCATGCTCAACTACTATAACGGTATTTCCTTTATTTTTTAGGTTTTTTAGGGTATTTATAAGTTTTATTGTATCTCTCTCATGCAAACCAATGCTTGGCTCATCTAAAACATACATAACGCCAGTAAGTCCGCTTCCAATTTGAGATGCAATTCTAATCCTTTGACTCTCACCCCCACTTATAGTTCTAGCATCTCTATGAAGCGTTAAATATCCTAGTCCTACATCTACTAAAAAGAATAATCTTTCTCTAATTTCTTTTAAAATTGGCTCAGCTATCATTCTCTCTTGGCTTGATAGATATTCAAAATTTTTCTCATCACTAAAAAATTTATAAGCTTCTTCTATTGGCATAGATATAATTTCAGCTATTGTTTTTCCAGCAACCTTTACTGCAAGACTCTCAGGTTTTAATCTAAATCCTTTACAACTAGGACAAGTACTTTCACTCATTATCTCACTTAAATCTTCATCTTTATACATATCAAGTGCAATTTGTCTAAGTCCTGGCCATCTTTTAGAGATTTTATGCTTTCCATAATAAAATTCAATTTCATAAGCAGTACCATTTAAAATCAATTTTTTTTGATAATCTTCTAGCTCGTAAAAACTTTTTTTCATATCAATATTAAGCTCTTTGCATAAGGCTTTGAAAAATTCTTGATAATACTTTTTATTAAATCCCCAAATTAGTGGAATTGCGCCTTTATTTAGTGGTTTATCTTTTATTACTTTTTCAACATCAAGTGTGTATGTTACTCCTAGCCCATCGCATTTTGGACATGCGCCTTTAGGTGAATTAAATGAAAAAGAAGTAGGCTCAAGCTCTTCAAAGCTTACTTTACAATCAAAACATGCATTATGCTCACTATAGTGTATAAAATCCCTCTCAAGCCCTAGCTCTTTTGCATTAAGTATTTCAATCTCAACTTCACCAAAACTTTTATTAAGTGCTCTTTCTACTGCTTCTGCAATTCTACTTTTATTTTCTTCTTTTACAATAACTCTATCAATTACTGCTTTGATTGTATGTTTTTTTGTTTTTTTAAGCTCAATTTCTTCATCAAGTCTAACAATTGTCCCATTGATATAAGCTCTAATAATGCCTTCTTTTCTTAGCTTTTCAATTAAATCAGCAAATTCACCTTTTTTTTCTTTTACAAGTGGAGCATATATGATTATTTTAGCTCCCTCAGGCAATTTAAGTACTTCATTAATAATATCTTGAGGAGTCATTTGTGTAATTTCTTTTCCACAAAGATGGCAGTGCTGTATTCCTATTCTTGCATACAAAAGGCGCAAATAATCATATATTTCAGTTACAGTCCCAACAGTAGAGCGTGGATTTTTAGAAGTTGTTTTTTGGTCTATTGCTATTGCTGGAGTTAGACCATCAATTTTATCAACTTCAGGTTTTCCAGTTTTTTGTAAAAATTGTCTTGCATAACTACTTAGAGACTCAATATATCTTCTTTGACCTTCTGCATATAAAGTATCAAATGCAAGTGTACTTTTTCCGCTACCAGATAAACCAGTAAAAACTATAAGTTTATTTTTAGGAATTTCAAGATTTATATTTTTTAAATTATTTTCTCTAGCTCCTATAATTTTTATTTTATCCATTAAGCTCCTTTAAATAAAGTTTAAGATTATATCAAAAATTTAAGAAAATTTTAAGAAAGCTCTATTGAGTAAATGGCAAAGAAAAATACAATCATTTCAGTTAAATATAATTTCCACATTGGCTGAGGTTTAAAAAGCTCATTTTTTATTTCCATATATTCTGAGTATGTTAGTGTAGTAAATATCCTTTTTATAACTGTATCGATATAGTCATCTTTATCATCTGTTTTTAATGGGATATAAATATGTCTATAAATCATAAAAAGCTCAATCATTGCTAAAAAAATCAAAGGAATATCTACTTTATTAAGAGCTATTAGCTCTACAATAGCGATTTCAAATATATAAAATATAATAACTGCTGCTATTAAGGGATAGTGGTTTCTTAGATAATAAAGAGCAAACAATTTATCAGCAGCAGATTTTATATTAAATTTTTGCAAAACATAAATTCTATAACCTATTAAAAGTATCACAAATACTTCTACTAATAATTTTGTGCTCATCAAATTCCTTAAAAATATAATTTATATATCATAGCAAAGAATATTAAAATATACCACGCTAGAAGAATTTTTTTATGGATTTTAGTATCAATTTTATGATAGAGTTTTACTCCAAAATGAGTACCTATTAAACTTCCAAGACCTATAGTAAAACCTTCTATGTAATTAATGTGTCCTGCTAAGCTTTGAGAAATAAAGCCTGCAATTGATGAGAATACAACAAAAAATAGAGATAGACTAACAGTTGTTTTTAGTTTATATTTTAAAAATCCAACTAAAATAGGAGTAATAAGTACAGCACCTCCAACACCAACACTAATAGCAATAGCTCCTACGAAAATTCCTATAAAAAAAAGCTTTTTATTATCAATTGGAGGCTCAGTTGCAGGCTCTTTTACTGTGATAAAAAATCTAATAATTGCAATTAATACTAAGCTTAAAAAAATAGCTCCTAATATTTCTTTACTGGTATGCTTTACTATAAACCCGCTAAGACTAGCACCTAATGCACCTCCAAGGGCTAAAGAGAGCCCATTTTTTATTTTAAGTAGACCTTTTTTGTAATTTAGAAATGAGCCATAAATAGAGCTCATCATCATTTGTGTAACACTAATTCCTATTGCTTCTTTTAGAGAAAAACCTAAAAACAATAAAATTGGCACAAGTATAGTGCCTCCTCCAACTCCTAAAAATCCACTAAAAAAACCTGTTATAATTCCTATTATTATTGCTAAAATCAAATATATCCTTTTTTGGTAAAATTATATAATAAACAAAAGGAGAATCGATGGAGAAGTTTTTTATTGAAGCTTCTAAAAATTTTGCAAAAAGTATTGGAGCTGAGATTAATCATTGCAATGAAGAAGTGAATAATGGATTTATTAGCGAAATTGATATAAGAGGTGATGAAAATTTAAATATTTTTTTAATTTTACCAAAAGATGTATTAGATAGTGTAAGTGAGCTTTTATTTGGTGATACGGATTATGATATTGAAGATTTAGCAAAAGAGATTGCAAATTTAATTGTTGGTAATGCAAAAGTTTTAGCAAGTGAGGAGAATATCCATTTTGATATTACAACCCCAAAATTTTTAACTGATATTAATATCGATTATGATAAAAAGCTTAATTTAAGCATTAATGATAAATGTTTTTCTATTCTGTTTAAGGAAGTTTAATGGAAAAAAATCTTAATTTAGAAGAGTTAGAGCAATTAATTGAAGAGATTATTCCTGATTATGAAGAGTTGCTTGATACAGAAGTTTTATTTGAGAGTGATTTAGGAAGAGTTGAGATGAGTTTAAGAGACATTCTTAATTTAAAAAGAGGAAGTGTAATAGATTTGCAAAAGCCAGCAGGCGAGAGTGCAGAAGTATATGTAAATGGGAGAATTATAGGCAAGGGGGAAGTTATGGTATATGAAAAAAATTTGGCAATTAGACTTAATGAAGTGTTAGATGCAAGCTCACTTATTTACTATTTAACAAAAGAGGAAAAATGAAAAAGATAATTATTTTTTTAGCAACAATACTTTTTGGGGCTAATTTGGTTAATGTTAATTTTTTTCCTCAAAAAAATAAACTTGATATATTATTTTCTCTTGATGAAAAGTTTAATGGAAAAGTTATAAAAATCGCAAAAAATGAATTTTTAATAACCAATATTAAATCTAATGAAAACTTTTATAAAAAGTTTGATGATTTTTTTGTTAAGGAAGTAAAAATTTCACCTAAAAATAATGATATTTTGATACAATTTATTACATTTAATAAATATAAAACATCTGTATCTTTAACTCCAGATGGATATGGTCTAAGATTTAGAATAGAAAATTTAGAAGTTAAAAAAGATAATTATTTAACTTTGCAAAATCCTCAAGATAGTTTGGATTATTTTAGTTATATAATATCTGTTGCAATTTTAATAATTATTGCCATAATTTTATGGATTATAAGAAAAAAAATAAAACCACTTCCAGTAAAAAGTGATATAAAAATTTTATTTCAAAAGCCAATAGATGCTAAAAATAGAGTAGTTTTAATAGAATTTAATAATAGAAAATATCTAGTACTAGTTGGCAATAGCAATATTTTGCTTGATGTATTTGATGAAAATATGATGAATATTAAGCAGGATTTTGATAATTTTTTAAATGAAGAGATAAATGAAAAACTTGATAATTTGCAAAATTATATTAAAAATGCAGAAAAACTAAAGGAGCTTGATGAAAAAATTTGATGTTATAGTTGTTGGTGGAGGACATGCTGGAGTTGAAGCAGCACATGCAGCTGCAAAAATGGGTAAAAAAACGCTTTTGCTTACAATGCTTGTAGAGCAAATTGGAGCGGCTAGCTGTAATCCAGCAATTGGAGGACTTGCTAAGGGGCATTTGGTAAAAGAGATTGATGCACTTGGCGGGCTTATGGCGCTTGCTACTGATAATGCTGGACTTCAATTTAGAGTGCTTAATGAAAATAGAGGACCAGCTGTAAGAGGAAGTAGGGCTCAAATTGATATGGATAGATATAGAATCTGGATGAGAAATCAGATTCTTAATACTCCAAATTTAACTGTAGCTCAAGAGATAGTAGATGAGATTTTGGTTAAAAATGGAAAAGTAACTGGAGTTAGAACAAATCTTTTAAATGAGTATGAGTGTAAAGCTCTTATTTTAACAACTGGAACATTTATGAGAGGTCTTATGCACTTTGGTCCTGTAAAGATTGAAGGTGGTAGATTTCACGAGCTTCCTGCTAAAAAGATAAGTAAATCTCTTGAAGATTTAGGATTTAGATTAGAAAGACTAAAAACTGGAACAACTGCTAGAATTGATGCAAGAAGTATTGATTTTTCTAAGATGGAAATACAACCAGGTGATGAAAATCCAAAGCCATTTTCATTTAGAACAGATAAAAAAACTTTTAATCCAGAGCAGTTACCATGCTATGTAACTTATACAAATGCAAAAACTCACGATATTATTAGAGGAAATTTCCACAGAGCTCCTCTTTTTACAGGACAAATTGAAGGAATTGGACCTAGATATTGCCCAAGTATTGAGGATAAACTAAATAAATTTCCAGATAAAGAAAGACACCATGTATTTGTAGAGCCACAAACAAGAGAAGCAACTGAATATTATCTAAATGGTTTATCAACTTCACTTCCTATGGATGTGCAAGAAGATTTTATCCACTCAATCCCAGGACTTGAAAATGCTAAAATTGTAAGATTTGGATATGCAATTGAGTATGATTTTATTCAGCCAACAAATCTTAAACATTCACTAGAAACTAAACAGATTGAAGGACTATTTTTTGCAGGTCAGATTAATGGAACAACAGGATATGAAGAAGCGGCAGCTCAAGGTATAATGGCTGGAATTAATGCAGCACTTAAAATTGATGGAAAAGAGCCATTAATTTTAAGAAGAGATGAAGCATATATTGGAGTTTTGATTGATGATTTGGTTACAAAAGGAACAAATGAGCCTTATAGAATGTTTACAAGTAGGAGTGAATATAGACTGCTTCTTAGAGAAGATAATGCAATTTTAAGACTTGGAGATTATGGTTATAAACTAGGGCTTCTTGATGAAGAGACTTATAAAAGAATTGAAAAACTAAAAGAAGAGATAAGCAAAGGCATGAAATATTTAAATGAAACTTTTGTAACTCCAAATAAAGAGATTAATAAAAAACTTGAAAGCCTTGGAGAAGATAAAATTCAAAATAAAATGGAGCTTAGAAAAATAGCTTCAAGACACACATTTGATAAAGAAAAATTACTAGCTATTGCACCTGAGCTAAAGGAGCTTAGTGAAGAAGCTTTAGAGCAAATATTGATTGAGGCTAGATATCATCATTATATTGAGAAACAAAAATCTCAAATAGATAGAATGAAAGAGATGCTAAGTGTAAAAATTCCTGAAGATTTTGAATATAGAGGGATTCCGGGGCTTAGCCGTGAAGTAGTAGAAAAACTTGAAAAAATAAGACCAAAAACACTTTTTCAAGCAAGCGAAATTAGCGGGGTAACCCCAGCTGCTATTGATATAATTCATATGTATATTAATATGAGAAAAGGAAAAAAATGAAATATGTTTATGTTTATACAGGTGATAGAAAAAAAGAAGATAGAATTAAAAGGCTTGATAAAGCTATACAAAGAATAGATGATACTAAGTTAGTATTTGTAGTTAACGACTTACAAAGTATAGCCTATTTAAAAGATAATGGGTTTAAAGCTTTAAATGTAGATGCAATAGAGGATTTATTTAATCTTTTAACACCTGATGATGAAATTATTTTATGCACTCCAGAAGATACTACTTTAGTTAAAGCAAGCTTTGCTAATTCAAAGGAGATATGTGATGAATGAAAAGCCTTTTCCTTTTTGGAAATTTATGTTTTTAATGTTTATAGGGTTATTGGTGCTTACTTCTTTAGTTGTTGGTATTCCTTATCTTTTATCGAAGTAATATCAAAATAAAATTTGCTTCCTTTTTTTTTCTCGCTTTCAATTTGCAAATTTGTATTGTGTAATTTTAAAATCTTTTCTACTATATATAAGCCTAGCCCTAAAGAATTATCCCATTCATTTTTAGAGATTCTAAAAAATTTTTCTTTAATTAATTCAAGATTTTTTTTATCAATTCCTATACCTTTATCAATAACTTCAAAATAATTTTCATTTAAATTTATATAAACTTCTTTTTTTGAATATTTTAATGCGTTGCTAATTAAATTTGAGATTACAATTTGTAATAAGTTTTTATCAGCATAAACTTTTATATGATTTAAATTTTTTATAATTCTACTTTCGTCAAAAGAAGCTATAACTTCATTAATTGCTTCATCAAGATAAAAATGAGTTTTATTAAGTTTTAGTTTGTTGTTTTCTATTTTTGTAATAAAATATAATCTATCTATTAAAGCGCTTAGTCTAGTTGTGTTTTTATGAATTTTATTTAAAAATTTGTTTTCTAACTCTTTTGATAAAGATGAAGTTAAGATTGTTTCTATGTATCCGTTTATTATTGAGATTGGGTTTTTAAATTCATGCGCAATAGCAGATATAATATCGTCTTTAAAAGAATTTTGAATTTTTAATTTAATGTTTTCTTTTTTTAAAGCTTTTATTTCGTTTTTTAATTTTTCTATTTCTTTAAGGTTTTTTTTACAAGCTATATTTTTTAAGTAGTTTAAAACTTTTTTCATCTTAGTTTGTATCCAATACCTCTTACAGCAGTTAAAATATTGATTTTATGATTTAGTCTGTTTACGGCAACATTTACACTTTTTTCGCTAATATCTAAAATATTTGCAATTTCTTCTCTTGAGATTACTCTAGTTGGGTTTTTAAAAAAAATTTCAAGAAGTTTTATTTCATTTTTTGTAAGAGGTATTTTTTTTTCATTATCTATTAAAACATAATTTTCTAAATCAAGTTTATAATTTTTATATGCTAGGAAAGAAGATAATTTTTTATTTCTTTTTAAAACAGCTTTAACTCTAGCTTTTAGCTCAGCCATACTAAAAGGCTTTGTTATATAATCATCTGCACCTGCTTCAAAACCTTCTAATATATTCTCCTCAGAGTTTTTAGCAGTTAAAAAAATAACGGGTATATTAAATCCTTCTTTTCTTAATTCTTTAACAAAATTTACTCCTTCTACATAAGGAAGATTTCTATCTACTATTAAAAGGTCTGGATTTTCTTCAATAATAAAATCTTTTATTTTTTTTGTATTTAAAAAGCCAACTACGTCATAACCTTCTTCTTGGAGATTGAATTCAAGCAATTCTAATAAGTCTTTTTCATCTTCAATGATTGCAATAAGCATTATAAATCAATTCCTTCTTTTGCAAATAGTAAGTATTTCGCAATAGTTTTTACTGAATCTGTAATTCTTTCTAATTTTTTTGCAATATTTAAAGTTTTTAAAATCTCATCAATATCATCAATTTTTTTAATATCTTTTACTAAATCTTTGTAAATTTCATCTGCTATTTTCTCATAACTTATAATAGTAGAGTATGCATCTTCAATGTTTTCACTTTTTATAGAAAGTTTTAAAGTTGTAATTGAGCTTAGAGCATTTTGATAAAGTGCGTCAATTTTTTCGTTTTTAAAATCATACTTTTTTATAAAACTTTTTACAGATTTTTTTATTTTTACTAAAAATGATGTAATTTTAAGATATGCAATAGTCTCTCTTAAAAATTCTCCTTGAGGATGAGATAGTGCTAAAACTTTAATTATTTCATTATCAAATTCTTTTAAATCTATTAAAAAAAATTCATCTGTAAGCTCTTTTTTTTGTAATGATTCTTCAATAGCACAAACATAGCTATAAAATTTTTCATTTAACTTTTCTAATTGCTTTTCTATTAGCATTTGATTCCTTTTTAGTTTTAATTATATAATAAATTGTTATCGTTTTGTTATTCTTTTTTTTTATAATTACATAATGAAATTCAAAAAGGAGATAAAATGAAAAAAATTTTAGCTGGCTTAACACTTGCAGCAGTTAGTACATTTGCTTGGACTATTAATGGAACTGGTGCTACTTTTCCATATCCAGTTTATAAACAATGGATAAAAGGTTTTTATCAAGAAACTGGAAACAAAGTAAATTATACAGGAACTGGCTCAGGTACTGGTATCAAAGAAGTTGCAAAAAGACATGTTGATTTTGGAGGTAGTGATAAGCCTTTAAGCCCTAATACGCTTAAACAAGCTAAACTTTACCAATTCCCAACGGTAGTTGGTGGTATTGCTCTTGGATATAATCTCCCTGGTGTAAAAAATTTAAAATTATCTGAAGCAGCAATTGAAGGTATTGCGCTTGGCACTATTCAATATTGGGATAATCCTGTTATAGTAAAATATAATCCAAATGAAAAACTTCCTCATAAAAAAATTATTTTTGTTCACAGAAGTGATAAATCTGGAACTACTTTTAACTTTACATATTATTTAAGCAAAATGAGCAGTATTTGGAGAAAATATTATGGTGCTAAAAAAATGATTAATTGGCCAACAGATGAGCAAGGAAGAGGAGTTGCTGGTAAAGGTAATTTTGGTGTAAGTGCAGCTATTAAGACAAATCCATACTCAATTGGATATGTGGATTATGCAGATGCTCTTAAAAATAATCTTAATATGGCAGAGCTTCAAGGAAGGGATGCTAAATTTTATGCACCAACTCCTAAAAATTTCTCAGAAGGTGCAAAATTTGCTGGATTTGATGCAAAAAAAGACTTTTTTAAAGTTATAGCATATCCAAGACATGGATATCCAATTATTGCTGCAACGTTTATTTTAGTGCCAGCTGAGAAAAAAGATAATGATAAAAAAGTTACAACTTTCTTTAATTATGCTTATGACCATGATGAAGTAGCAAGTAAACTAGGATATGTTCCGCTTCCAAGTAATGTAAAAGCAATGGTGAGAAAATATTGGGAAGAGAAAGGAATTTCTCCAAAATAAGAGGGCTTGAAATCCTCTTTTTATTTTTTTAAAATTTTAATGATTAAATAGAAAAGGTAATTAATGGAAACTTTATTTAAAAGACTTTCTGAAATATCTGCTTCTACTATCCTTTTAATACTATTAGCAATATTTGTCGTATTGTATATTCAGGCAAAACCTGCAATTGAAAAATATGGGCTTCATTTTTTAGTAGAATCAAAATGGGGAGTTAGTGTTGATAAAAACAATACGCCAAATGTTGTTAAAGAGAAAGTAAATAACACATCTACTATACAAGATGATACTTTAGATGAAGATTTAGCAGATGATTCTTTAGATGAAGATATAGCAATAGAAGATGATGATGCCCTAGCTGCTGCAGGAGTTGAAAAAAATACTCAAAATTCAGATGTAGTTTATGGAGGGCTTATTCCAATTGTAGGAACAATTCTCTCAACTCTTATAGCTATGATTTTTGCTGTGCCAATTGCTATGGGTATTGCTATATTTTTATCTGAAATAGCGCCTCCTTTTATTGCTAAGCCTGTTGGAATTGCAATTGAGCTTTTAGCTGCAATTCCAAGTATTATTTATGGAATGTGGGGTCTTTTTTATTTTGGACCTTTTATATCTAAGATTGTTGGGGGAAGTAGCGTTAATTTGCTTGTAGCAGGGCTTGTGCTTGGAATTATGATTATTCCTTTTATGGCATCTCTTACTCGCGATAGCATGAAAACAACTCCAAATGTTTTAAAAGAATCAGCTTATGCTATGGGTGCTACTAAATTTGAAGTTATAAAAGATGTAATTTTCCCATATGCAAAGCAAGGAATTATTGGAAGTATGATTTTGGCATTAGGGCGCGCACTTGGTGAGACAATGGCAGTTGCGTTTGTAATTGGTGGGGTATTTAATTTCCCTCATAAACTTACAGACCCAACTGTTTCAATTCCAGTGGTTTTAGCAAACAACTTTGCAGAAAGTAGCGGTCTTAGTCTTGCAGCTTTATTTTATTTAGCATTGATTTTATTTGTAATTTCATTTATTGTAATCTCTTTTGCTAAATTTTACTTTTTAAGGGATAAAAAATGAGACTTATAATAAATAAAATAATTTTAATCCTCTCAACTCTTGCTGCTATTTTAGGGCTTATATTTTTATTTTGGATTTTAATTACTTTAACTATTAAAGGAGTAAAAGCTATAAATCTTTATATTTTTACTCATGATTTAGTTGATAATGGGCTTAGAAATTTATTAGTAGGTCAGCTTGTTTTGGCGTTAATAGCAATTTTAATAGGTGTTCCTATTGGAATGATAGCTGGTATTTATCTTCAAGAGTATTCTTTTAATAATAAATTTGCAAAATTTATTAGGAATTTAAGTGATGTTATGATGTCAGCTCCATCAATTGTAATAGGTACTTTTGTATACGCAATTTTAGTAAATCCAATTGGTCATATGAATGGATGGGCTGGAGCAATAGCTTTAGCAATTCTTATGCTTCCAATTGTAGTTAGAACTACTGATGATATGTTAGGTCTTGTTCCAAAAGAGCTTAGAGAAGCAGGAGTTGCTATTGGTGCGCCAAAGTATAGAGTTATTTTTGATATTATTATAAGAGCCGCAAAAGTTGGGATTATGACAGGATTGCTTTTGGCTTTTGCAAGAATTATAGGAGAGACGGCGCCACTTCTTTTTACAAGTGGAAACTCTCAATATTTTACACTAAATTTAAACGAAGAATTTCCTAGCCTTACAGTTGCAATTTATAATCTTGCTACAATGCCAGATAAGCATCTTGTAGATATTGCTTGGGCTGGTGCATTTATTTTAACATTTTTTGTTTTGATTATAAATTTAATTGGTAGATATATAGTAAAGGATAAAAAATGAAATCTTTTAGTAAAGACAATAAAAAAAATAATGAAAAAGTAATGGATATAAAAAATTTCTCTTTTACTTATGCAGGTGCAAATAAGCCAAGTCTTAAAAATATTAATATGCCAATTTATGAAAAAAAAGTAACAGCACTTATTGGTCCAAGTGGTTGTGGGAAGTCAACTCTACTTAGAAGCCTTAATAGAATCCATGATTTATATCCTGGGAATAAATATGAAGGAGAGATTTTACTTAAAAATCTTGAAACTGGAGAGATGGAAAATATACTTGAGTATAAAAAAGAAAATGAGCTTATAAATCTTAGACAAAGAGTTGGAATGATTTTTCAAAAACCAACGCCGTTTCCTATGAGCATTTATGATAATATCGCTTATGGTCTAAGACTTATGGGCAAAAAAGATAAACAATTACTTGATGAAAAAGTAGAAGAGGCACTAAAAGGAGCAGCACTTTGGGATGAGGTAAAAGATAGATTAAAAGATGATGCAAGAGGTCTAAGTGGTGGTCAGCAACAAAGACTTTGTATTGCAAGGGCTATTGCGGTTGAGCCAGAGGTGTTGCTTATGGATGAGCCAACAAGTGCGCTTGACCCTATTTCTACTATTGCTATTGAAGAGCTTATTTCTAAACTTAAAGATAAAGTTACTATTGCAATCGTTACTCATAATATGCAACAAGCAAGTAGGGTTAGTGACTATACAGGATTTATGTATTTAGGTGAGCTTGTTGAATTTGGACCAACTGAGCAGATATTTTTGAATCCAAAAGAGAAAAAAACAGCAGATTATATTGCAGGAAAATTTGGATAATTGCTATAATTCCCATAAAAAAGGTAATTTATGAATATAGTTTTTATGGGAAGCCCTGATTATGCTGTAAAAATTCTTGATAGTTTAAATAAAAATTTTAATGTAGTAGCAGTTTTTACACAACCTGATAAGCCAGTTGGAAGAAAAAAAATCCTCACTCCAACGCCAGTTAAAAAATATGCAATAGATAATAATTTAGAAGTTTTTACTCCTTCAACTTTAAAAAATGAAGATTTAAAAAAATTTAATCCAGATTTTATAGTTGTTGCAGCTTATGGTCTTTTATTGCCAAAGCATATTTTAAAAACTGCTCCTTGTATTAATCTTCATGCTTCACTTCTTCCAAAATATAGAGGTGCATCTCCAATTCAAAGTGCAATTTTAAATGGAGATAAATATACTGGAGTTACTTCAATGCTTATGGATGAAGGGCTTGATACAGGTGATATTTTAACATGGGATTATACAGAAGTTGGCAATAAAACAAGTATTGATTTATTTGATGAGCTTGCTGATATTGCATCAAATCAAATTATCTACACTCTTAAAAATTTTAATAAAATTAAACCCTTAAAACAAAATAGTTTACTTGCAACTTATTCTCCAAAAATTAAAAAAGAAGATGGATATGTGGATTTTGAGAGTGCATTAATTATGGATAGAAAGTATAGAGCTTTTAAGCCATGGCCTGGTATTTTTTGTGAGAAATTCAAAATAAATGAAATGGAGCTTATTGATAGTAATTCAATTAATAAAAAGGGAGAAATTATTGATATTTTGGATGATGGAGTAGTAGTTGGGTGCAATAAAGGCAAAATTAAACTAAAAAAAATCCAAGTACCGGGTAAAAAAGAGATTGATGCAGTTAGTTACCTTAATGGTAAAAGATTAAAAGTAGGTGATAATATTTTGAAATGAAGTGGAAAATAGAATATTTTAGTGAGATTGATTCAACTCAAAAATATTTATTAAGAAAAAAAGAAGATTTGAATTATTATTGTGTTTGGAGCGAATATCAAACAGATGGTATTGGTACAAAAGGTAGAAGCTGGGAAGGAGTTAGAGGAAATTTATTTTTTTCTTTTATAATAGATAAAGATGAATTTAGTTTTATTCCGTTGCAGAGTATTAGTGTTTATTTTTCGTTTATTTTGTATAAGGTTTTAAGTAGATATCAAGAAAATTTGCTTATAAAATGGCCAAATGATATTTATATTTTAAAAGAAAAACCCAAAAAACTCTCAGGCATTTTAACTAATATTAGAAAAAATAAAATAATTTGTGGTATAGGAATTAATACTAAATATGCACCAAAAATTAAAGGCGAATATGAAAGTGGATGTTTGGATAAAAAAATAAAAAATGATAGAATTTTAAAAGAGTTTTTATATGAGTTACAAAAAAAGAAACCTTGGGAAGAAATTTTTATAGAATATAAAAAAGTTTTTGAAAAGAGCAAGAAATTTTTTGGAATTGAATATGAATTAAATAATGATGCAACATTAAAGGCAATAAATGGCAGAAGTAATAACTGTAGCTAATCAAAAAGGTGGAGTAGGAAAGACTACAACCGCAGTAAATTTGGCAGCGTCTTTAGCAATTGCAGATAAAAAAGTACTTTTTATTGATGCAGACCCTCAGGCGAATGCTACTACTTCACTTGGAATATATAAAAATGATTATGAATTTAATTTTTATCATGTATTAATTGGAGCAAAAAATATAAACGATGTAAAATTAAAAACTATGCTTCCAACTTTAGATTTAATTCCTTCAAATATTGGACTTGTAGGAATAGAGAAAGAATTTGACCCAGAAGTTGATAATTTAGTTATAAAAAAAGTGCTTGAGCCAATTAAAGATGAGTATGATTATATCATAATTGATACACCTCCTACTTTAGGTATTATTACAATAAATGCACTAAATGCTAGTGATAGCGTAATAATTCCAGTGCAGACTGAATATTTTGCCCTTGAAGGTCTTGCACAGCTTTTAAAAACTATAACACTTCTTCAACATACAACAAATCCTAAACTAAAAATTAAAGGTATTCTTCCTACAATGTATTCAAAACAAAATAATCTCTCAAAACAGGTACTGCAAGATTTAAAAAGATATTTTAATGATAAGCTTTTTAGAATTGATAATGGAATTATTATTATTCCAAGAAATATAAAATTAGCCGAAGCTCCTAGTTTTGGAATTCCGGTTATGCTTTATGATATCAAAAGTAAAGGGGCTGAAGCATACCAAGTATTAGCAAAAAAAATTTTGGAGAGTAGCGAATGAAAAAATTAGGTAGAGGTCTTGGTGCAATACTTGAAGATGTAGAAGCTGGATATTTAAAAAGTATTCCAAATAAAAGTATTCAAGAAATAGATATTAAAAAAATTAAATCAAATCCTTATCAGCCAAGAAAACAATTTGATGAAAATTCTATTCAAGAATTAGCAGCATCTATTAAGAAGCATGGGCTTATGCAGCCAATTATAGTTGTTGAGAATAACGGAGAGTATATTTTAGTAGCTGGGGAGAGGAGATTAAGGGCTGTAGAGAGCTTAAAAAAAGATAAAATAAAAGCAATTGTAAGTGATATATCTTTAAAAGAGCTTAGAGAATATGCATTAATTGAAAATATTCAAAGAGAAGATTTAAATCCATTAGAGATTGCTATGTCATTAAAAGCATTAATAGATGAGTATGGTTTTACTCATGAAGAGCTTGCAAAAAATCTTGGAAAAAGCAGAGCTTATATTAGCAATATGTTAAGACTTTTGACTCTTCCAGAAGATGTGCAAAATAAACTTTTAGAAAATAAAATTACTTATGGGCATGCAAAAGTTTTAATAGGATTAGAAAAAAATAAAATAGATAATGTAGTAGAAAAAATAGAAAAAGATAATTTAAGCGTAAGAGATACTGAGAATTTAATAAAAAAATATAAAAAGAGCAAAAAAGACAACGAAGAAATTAGCGAAGATTTATTAGATGTAGCATTAAAGCTTAAAAAAATGGGCTTTAAAATAGAAATAGGCAAAAATTTTTTAAAACTAAAGTTTAAAAACGAAACAGATTTAAAAAAATTAAAAACACTTATTGATAAATTAAGTTAATTTTATGTTAAAATTTCACAAAAAGGAGAATTTATGCTTGATTTAAATATTGGCGTAATGCTAATAATTGCTGGTATATTTTTTATAACAATGTATTTGCTAAAAATTTGGCTTTTTGATGTATTAGTACCTTTTATGGATGAGAGAGAAAGAAAATTTCAAGAAGAGTTAAATTTAGCACAAGTTTATGAAGAAGAGGCTAAAAAATTTGAAGAAGAAGTTAAAGAAATACTAAGACTTGCAAGAGAAGATGCTTCTAAAATTATTCAAGAGATTAAATTAAAAGCATTAGAAGAAGCAGAAAAATTAAAAGCTATTAAACAAAGAGAAATAGAAGAAGCAAAAGAGAGTTTAAAACTTATTTTACAAAAAGAAAAAGAGAAAATTTTAAAAGAATTATTACCTCAAAAAGAAGAAATTAAACAATTAGTTGAGAAAAAATTAAGGGATGCAGCATGAAAAAAGTATTATTAGTTACTTTATTTAGTGTAGCAGCTTTTGCAAATGAAATGGCGGCTCATACGGATATTATACCAAGAACAATTAACTTTTTACTTTTTGTAGCAATTCTTTGGTATTTAGCTGGAAATAAGATAGTGAATTTCTTTAAACAAAGAAGAGAAAAAATTGCTAAAAGATTTCAAGAAGTAGAATCAAAGCTTAAAGAAGCAAAAGCTAAAAAAGAAAAAGCAAAAGCTGAGCTTGAAAATGCAAAAGTTAAAGCAGAAGAGATTGTTAAAAATGCGCAAGCAGAAGCTGAACATATTAAAGAAATCATAAAACAACAATTAGAAGAAGAGATTAAAATCTTAGAAAAACAATTTGAAGAGTTCAAAAAATATGAAACTCAAAAAACAAGAAAAGAAGCAGTAAAAGAGTTTTTAGATGAGACGTTAAAAGATGTACATGTAACTAGTGAAGATGCAGCTAAATTATTAATTAAAAAGGTAGCATAATGATAGTAGAAAAGTACACAAAAGCTTTACTTGCAGCACTTAATGAAGATGAATTAGAAAAAGTTTATGAAGCTATTGCAAAACTAGGAAGTATTGCAAAAGAGCCAAAATTTATTTTACTAGTTAAATCTCCATTATTAAGTGTAGATGAGAAAGTGGAAATAATTTCTGATATAGTAGGTTGTAATAATCCAAAGTTTAAAAATTTTATTAAAATTTTAATTGAAAACAAAAGAATTGATTTAATTAAAAATATAGCAAGAAAACTTTATGAAAAAGTATGTGAAATTAACAATACTTATGAAGGTATTGTAGAAGGTAAAGTATCTGAGGATACACTAAAAGAAATAGAAGAAAAATTATCTAAAAAATTCAATTCAACTATTAAACTTCATTTAAAGGAGATGGACTTAAATGGGATAAAGGTGTTTGTGGATGTTTTAAATGTTGAGTTTGCATTAGTTGAAGATAGAATCAAACAAGATTTAATAACACAAATTTTAAAAGCAATCTAAAGAAAGGAGCTTAAGTGATACAAGAAATCACATCAATTATAAAAGAGAAAATTGAGAATTATGACTTAAAAATAGACGTAGAAGAGGTAGGAAAAGTTATCTATTCTGCAGATGGTATAGCAAAGGTGTATGGTCTAACTAATGTAATGGCTGGAGAAATAGTTGAATTTGAAACAGGTGAGAAGGGATTAGTATTTAACCTTGAAGCTGACAATGTAGGGGTTGTTATATTTGGTACTGGTGCAGATGTGGTTGAAGGTAGCAGTGTAAAAAGACTTGGAAGATTAATTTCAGTGCCAGTAGGTGATGCTTTAGTTGGAAGAGTTGTAAATGCATTAGGTGAGCCAATCGATGGAAAAGGCGAAATTGAAGCAGCTGAGTATAGATATGTTGAAGAAAAAGCACCTGGAATTATGGCTAGAAAATCAGTGCATGAGCCACTTCAAACAGGTATTAAAGCAATAGATGCTCTTGTTCCAATTGGAAGAGGGCAAAGAGAGCTTATTATTGGAGATAGACAAACAGGTAAAACAACTTTAGCAATCGATACAATCTTAAATCAAAAAGACCAAGATGTTACTTGTATTTATGTAGCAATTGGTCAAAAGCAATCAACTGTAGCAAATGTTGTTAGAACTCTTGAAGAGCATGGCGCAATGGATTATACTATTGTAGTTAATGCAGGAGCAGCAGAAGCTGCATCACTTAAATATTTAGCACCTTATGCTGGTGTTACTATGGGTGAATATTTTAGAGATAATGGAAGACATGCGTTAATTGTTTATGATGATTTAAGTAAACACGCAGATGCATATAGAGAAATGTCACTTCTTCTTAGAAGACCTCCAGGAAGAGAAGCATATCCAGGAGATGTATTCTATTTGCATAGTAGACTTCTTGAAAGAGCTGCAAAACTTAATGATAAACTTGGTGGAGGAAGCTTAACAGCACTTCCAATAGTTGAGACAAAAGGTGGAGACGTTGCAGCTTATATTCCAACAAACGTAATCTCTATTACAGATGGGCAAATTTTCCTTGAGACAAATCTATTTAATAGAGGTATTAGACCAGCTATTAACGTAGGTTTATCAGTATCAAGAGTTGGTGGTGCAGCTCAAATTAAAGCTATGAAACAAGTAGCAGGTAACTTAAGACTTGAATTAGCACAATATAGAGAGCTTGAAGCATTTGCTCAATTTGCAAGTGATTTAGATGAGCTTAGTAGAAAAAAATTAGAAAGAGGGCAAAGACTAGTTGAAATCTTAAAACAACCAGCTCATCAACCACTTCCGGTAGAAAAAGAAGTAGTGATTATTTATGCAGGTGTTAAAGGATATTTAGATGATATTCCAGTAAAAGCGGTAAGAAAATTTGAAGAAGAGCTTTATCCATTTATTGAAACAAAATATCCACAAATTTTTGAAAATATTAGAACTAAAAAACAATTAGATGAAGAAACAGAAGCACTTCTTAAAAAAGCATTAGAAGAATTTAAGGCACAGTTTAATCCAGAAGGATAATTAAATGGCAACTTTAAAAGAATTAAAAAATAAAATTAATAGCGTTAAAAATACACAAAAAACAACGCGAGCTATGAAGCTCGTTTCAACTGCTAAATTAAAAAGAGCAGAAGAGGCACTTCTTTTATCTCGCGAATATGCTAAAAAGATAGAAGAAGTAACGAGTGAAATTTCTCAAAAGTTAAGTGCTATAAAAGATACAATTAATATAAGAGCATTTGCTAATATTACAGAGGTTAAAAAAGTAGATTTAATTGTAATTACAGCAGATAAAGGTCTTTGTGGTGGTTTTAATCACCAAACTATAAAAGCAACTCTACAAAAAATAGAAGAGTTAAAATCAAAAAATATAAAAGTAAGACTTAAAGTTATAGGTAAAAAAGGGATTGAATATTTTAGATTTGTAGGAATTGAGATGAATGAGGCAGTTGAAGGTCTTTCATCTGCTCCTAATTATCAAAAAGCAGCAGAATTTATTGAAAAATCTTATGAAGATTTTGTCAATGAAGAGATTGATAATATCATTTTAATTTTTAATGGGTATGTAAATAAACTAACTCAAAAAGTACATGTAAAAGAAATTCTTCCTATTGAGGTAAAAGAATCTGGCAATAATGATGAATTCTTAGAAGTAGAGCCTGATGATGATTATGAAAGTGTACTTGAGAGTTTAGTAAAAAAATATATAGAATATATTATGTATTATGCATTGCTTGATTCATTAGCAGGTGAGCATAGTGCAAGAATGCAAGCTATGGATGCAGCTACTAAAAATGCACAAGAGATGGTAGAGCAATTAACACTTAAATATAACAAAGCAAGACAAGAAGCTGTTACAAGAGAATTAATTGAAATTATTACAGCTATTGAAGCTATGAAGAAAAAATAAAGGAGAGTTATGGAAGGTAAAGTAATACAAGTTTTAGGTCCTGTTATCGATGTAGAATTTGAAGGCGATAAAGTACCTGAGATTAATGAAGCTTTAATTGTAGAGTTTGAAGCAGAAGGTAAAAAGAAAAAGGTTGTTTTAGAAGTTGCTGCAGAGATTGGTGATCATGTAGTAAGAGCAATTGCAATGGATTTAACAGATGGTTTAAAAAGAGGTACAAAAGTAGTAGCTACTGGTCATCCAATTAAAGTACCAGTTGGTGAAGTAGTACTTGGAAGAATTTTTAATGTTACAGGTGACCCTATTGATGAAGGTGAGCCAATTCCTGCTGATGTTGAGAGATGGACAATTCATAGAGACCCACCTCCATTTGAAGAGCAATCTACTAAAATGGAAGTTTTTGAAACTGGTATTAAAGTAATTGATTTATTATGTCCATATATGAGAGGTGGAAAAACTGGTCTATTTGGTGGGGCTGGAGTTGGAAAAACAGTTATTATTATGGAATTAATCCACAACGTTGCTTATAAACACAGCGGATATTCTGTATTTGCAGGTGTAGGTGAGAGAACAAGAGAAGGTAATGACCTTTATAATGAGATGAAAGAATCTGGAGTACTTGATAAAGTTGCATTATGTTATGGACAAATGAATGAGCCTCCAGGATGTAGACAAAGAATAGCATTTACAGGTCTTACAATGGCTGAGTATTTTAGGGATGTAGAGCACAGAGACGTGCTTATGTTTATTGACAACATATTTAGATATGCGCAAGCTGGAGCGGAAATTTCTGCACTTCTTGGAAGAATTCCTAGTGCGGTTGGATATCAGCCAACACTTGCGACTGAAATGGGTAGACTTCAAGAGAGAATTACTTCTACTAAAAAAGGAAGTATTACATCAATTCAAGCAGTATACGTACCAGCTGATGACTTAACAGACCCAGCACCAGCAACAGTGTTTGCGCACTTAGATGCTACAACAGTTTTAAATAGAAAAATTGCAGAAAAAGGTATTTATCCAGCAGTTGACCCACTTGATTCAACAAGTAGAATTTTAGACCCTCAAATTGTAGGTGAAGAGCACTACAGAGTTGCAAGAGGAGTACAAGAAGTACTTCAAAAATATAAAGATTTACAAGATATTATTGCAATTTTAGGTATGGATGAATTAAGTGAAGAAGATAAACTAATTGTACAAAGAGCAAGAAAAATTGAAAAATTCTTATCTCAACCATTCTTCGTTGCAAAAGTGTTTACAGGAGTGGATGGAAGATATGTACCACTTGAAAAGACTATTGAAGGATTTAAGGCAATTCTTGAAGGTAAAGTTGATGACTTACCAGAAGATGCATTCTATATGGTAGGAGATTTAGAAGAAGCAATTGAAAAAGCTAAGAAGTTGCTTAGCAAAAAAGGCTAAAAATGAAAATTAGTATCGTAACACCTTTAGGAAAAATTTATGAAGGTGAAATAAAAGAAGCAACTTTTCCAGGAGTTGAAGGTGAATTTGGTGTCCTTGATGGACACGCACCTTTAGTAACAAACTTACAACCTGGAATTATTACATTAAAAAAAGATGATAATAAAGTAGAAATTATTGCAGTTAACTGGGGGTATGTAGAAGTTACTCCAGAGCATGTAAATGTACTTGCAGATTCAGCAGTACCTGTTAGTGGAAGCAGTGAGAGTGAAATAGCTAAAGCAATCGAAAAAGCAAAACAATTGATTAGAGAAGCTAGTGATAGTGATGCACTAGTAGCAGTAGTTGAATCAAAGATAGAAAGTGCTGTTAGAAACATCTAAAATCCTGGCTAATCCTATAAACTTAATTGTTTTAGGATGGCTTGGGATTTATCTTTTTTTTGTTTTTTTTGTATTTTTTTATAAATATTTTCAACTCTCTTCATGGATAAAAAAAGAAGAAGAAGCTTTTAAATCTCTTATAATGAGCGGAGTTTTTCCTATAAATTCATCACTTAAAGATTGTATTGAAAAAAGCGAAAAAATAAATAAACTGACATTTGATGCATGTATTGAAGCTGCAAAGAAAAAAGCTAAAAAAGGTCTTACATTTCTTTCAATCGTAGCATCAACTGCTCCATTTATAGGATTATTTGGAACAGTTGTAGGAATTTTGAATGCTTTTAAAGGTATGCAAAGTGTGGCTACTATTAATATGATAGCACCTGCAATTGCTGATGCATTAATTGCTACAGCAGTTGGTATATTAGTAGCAGTGCCTGCTTATTCATTTCATCAAATTTTAGCTTCAAAAGTAGAAGATTTAATATCTACTTTAAAAATGCAAAGAGATATGTATTTAAGCAGATGAGAAAGCCAGAATTAAATATTACACCTTTTGTAGATATTATGCTAGTTTTGCTAGCTATCTTAATGGTAAGTGTAACGGTTTCTACTTATCAGGAAAAAAGTGTTAACTTACCAGAAGGCAGCAAAACTACACCTGCTACTAAAAGTGCTACTATTAAAATTGTTATTACAAAGAGTAATGAAGTGCTAGTAAATAATGAAAAAATACCTTTAGATAATTTTTTAGAAAATTTTAATTTGAAATATGGAAATTTTAATAAAAATGCTTTAGTATATATTGCTGCTGATAAAGATATAAAATACGATACTTTTATGAAAGTTTATGCAGCAGTTGTTAAAACAGGTTTTAGACAAATAGGGCTGCTTACTAAATGAGGGTAATTTTATCTTTTTTACTAACTCTTTTTATATATGTTTTAATTATCGCTTTTTTATATTTCACCTTTTTTTATAAAAAGGAAAAAAAAGAAGTATTAATTCATACTGCCATAATTATGCCTAAAAATAAAATTAATCATACAAAAGTTGTTACTAAAAAAAGTGTAAAACGTAAACTAAAAAAAAGCGGCTCTAAGGAAAATATTACAAAAAGTGGAGATATTGATTTTAAAGATATTTTTAAAAATGTAAATGAAAATATTCCTACCAAAAAAATTAAACTTAAAAAAGAAGAATATTTAAGCCGCTTTAAAGCAAAAAAAATCTTAAGTAAATTAAAAAATTTAAAAAGTGTAAATATTTCTTATAAAACTTCTTCTAATGTAAAAAAAGAAAAAGTTGATGAATTAATTGAAAAAATTTCTAAAGTATGGAATTTAGTATCTGATATACCAGGAGAATATGCTACAATAAAATTTGTTAATAATAATGGTTATATTGAAGTTTATATTTTAGATTCTAATTTAGATAAGCAAAAAGAGCAAATTTTAATTCAAAAATTAAAATCTATTAATTTTGATAAAAATATTAATCTAATTATTAAATTTCAAACAAAGGCTACTAAATGAGAAAATTGATAATTTTTTTATTTTTCATAATGTTTTTATTTGCTAAAGAAGTTGTCATTACCAAATATATCGAAAATAAACCTAAAATTTCTATAACTTTTTCTGGACCAAAACCGGTAGAAAAAATTTTAAAAATGGATTTTAAAGTTTTAGACCATTTTAAAGTAGATTACAATAACACTAATAATTCTGATATGAAATTTGATATTTCTTACAAAAATAAAACTTTAGATGTTAAATATTTAAAAAATAATAAAGTAATTTTAGAAAAAAAATATAAATCTTCCACTTATGCTTATTTTCCATTTTTAGTTCATCAGGCAGTATATGATATAAATAAATACTTTAAAATGCCAAGTGCTAAATTCTTAACTAGAAAAGTTGTTTACTCTTTACTTGTAGCTCCAAAGCAATCAAATATATATTTAGCAGATTATACTCTCTCTTATAAAAAACTTTTAATAAGTGGAGGTCTTAATATTTTTCCAAAATGGGCAGATAAAAATCAAAAAGTAATTTATTTTACAAAACTTCAAAGACTTCCAGTTTTATATTCTTATAATATTTATACAGGAAAACTTAAAAAGCTTCTATCCACTCAAGGTTTATTGATAGTATCAGATGTGAATAAAAATGGAGATATTCTTTTAACTCTTGCTCCAAATGGCTCTCCTGATGTGTATTTATTAAAGGGTAAAAATTTAATTAAAATTACTTCTTATAGCGGAATTGATGTAAATGGTAAATTTTGGGGAGATAAAATAGCTTTTGTATCAGATAGATATGGAAGCCCTTATGTATTTTTTAAAGATTTAAAAACAGGAATTGTAAGTAGAGTGCTTTATCATGGCAAAAATCAAGTAGGAATGGATACTTATGGAAATAAAATGGTAGTAAGCTCAAGAGAGAGTGATAATGCTTTTTCAACAAATACTTTTAATTTGTTTTTAGTAAATAAAGAAGATGACACTTTAAAACGCTTGACTTTTAAGGGTCAGAATATGTTTCCTAATTTTTCTGTAGATGGAAATTCAATAATGTTTATAAAAAGAGAGAATTTTTTTAGTAAAATTGGTATAATACGATTAGAAGAAAACAAAATTTTTTATTACCGATTACCTAAAATATTACAATCATTTGATTGGTAGAAAAGGAGAAAACATGAAAAAAAGATTTTTATTAGGAGTAGTAGGAAGTTTACTAATTTTAGCAGGATGTAGCAAACAACCTACTTTAGAAAATGCAAACGAGCAAAATGCGACAACCTCTCAAACTCAACAAGTAACATCTTCAAATATTGAAACAGGAAGTGTAAATACCGAAAATACAAACGTACAAACTCAGACATTACAAAATACTAATGTATCAGTGAGAGATTTTGCTAAACAAGTCTCTAGCATAGTAGTATATTTTGATTTTGATAAATATAATATCAGAAAAGACCAATGGCCAAAAGTTGAAAAATTAGCAGAGCTTATTAAATCAAATCCTTCTAATTACACAATAAGAATTGAAGGTAATACTGATGAGTGGGGAACTGAAGAGTATAACTATGCATTAGGGCTTAAAAGAGCAAATAGCGTTAAAAAAGCTTTAATTGATTTAGGAGTAGACCCTAAAAAACTAACAGTTATTAGCTATGGAGAATTAAATCCAGTATGTACAGCTCATGCTAAATGGTGCTGGAGATTAAATAGAAGAGATAATTTTACATATCTTCCATAAATTTCGATACAATTCCTTAAAAAAGGAATTGTATGAAAAAGTTATTATTTTTTTTGCCCTTTGTTTTATTTGCAGAAGTTAATCCTTTTGGAGCTGGTTTAAACTCTAATTATGGATTAACTCCTCAAGAAAAAGCAATTTTAAAAAATAAAAAAGATATTTCTAATCTTAGAGCAAGAATTCGTGATTTAGAAGATGAATTAGGCAAGTTAAAGCTAAAACTTGCTAATTATGATGATTTAATAAATCAAAAATTAAGTGGATTTTCTACTATAATCGATGAGTTAAACCTTGCTAAAAAAAATATTCAATCTCTAAATAAAAAAGATAAAATACATGATGAGGAAATTCAAAGAATTAATGAAAAAATTGCTTCATTAGAAGGAAATATCACTTCAATTAAAGCTTCTATAAAAGAAATAATAAAAATTCAAAATCAAAATTTTAATACTTTAAAAGAAGCTATTGATGAGATATTAAAATCTGTTAAAAAACCTACTTCAATTACTCCAAAAGAAGCACATATCAAAGCTAAGCACTATTTTTTTGCTAATAAATTAGAAAAAGCAAAAGAGTTATTTTTGTATTCTTTACAACACAATTATCGTCCGGCAACTTCTGCTTATTATTTAGGTGAAATAGCTTTTAAGAAAAAAAATTATAAAGAAGCTCTAGCTTTTTATAAAAAAAGTGTAGAAATTTATCCTAAAAAGACTTCTTTTACACCAAGACTTTTATATCATAGTGCAATTGCATTTTTAAAATTAAATCAAAAAGATAATGCTAAATTGACTTTAAAAAAACTTATTCATGATTTTCCTTCGTCAAAATATGCTAATTTAGCAAAAAAAGAGTTGGAAAAAATAAAATAATTTGATATACTAATACTTAATTAAATTAAATTAAAAGGATAAACATGGCAAATGTATATGCAATTGAGTACACAGTAAAAAACTCAAAAGGTGAAGTTGTTGATTCAAATAAAGGACAAGCTCCTTTAGAATTTATTGCTGGAAAAGGTCAAATTATTCCAGGGCTTGAAAAAGAAGTAGAAAAAATGGAAGTTGGAGAAGAAAAAACAATAGTTGTACCTGCAGCTGAAGCATATGGTGAATATAATCCTGAAATGGTTCAAGAGCTTCCAAGGGAGCAATTTCAAGGAATTGAGCTTAAAAAAGGTATGACTCTTTATGGACAAACTCCAGATGGACAAACAATTGCAGTTGTAGTAAAAGATTTTGATGATAACAAAGTTGTAATCGATTATAATCATCCACTTGCTGGAGAAGATTTAACATTTGATGTTAAATTAGTTTCAAAAAGAGAAGCTACAGCTGATGAAGCTTTAACTGGTCAAGTTGGAGGAGGAAAAGAGCACTGCGGAAGCGGTAATTGTGGATGTGGTCACTAAGACCTTTATCCACCTCCTACAAAATTCAATGCTTCTATCTTATCTCCTTCATTTAAAACATATTTATCCCATTCATCTTTTTTAACGATTTTCATATTAACAGCAACCGCCATTGTTTTATCAAGTACTCCTAAAGAGGAGAGTAATTCTTTAATAGTAGTGTTTTTAGGTATTTCTTTTTCTATTCCATTTATTTTTATTTTCATTTTTTTCTCCTAGAGAGTAATTTCTTTAATGTCAGCAATATCTAAAAATTCTTTATAAATTGAAGCAATTAAACTTTTTCTGTTGTGTTTAATTTTTTCATCTTCAACATTTACCATTACGTTATCAAAAAATTTATCAATAAGTGGTTTTAAAGAAATTAAAAAGTCTAATTTTTCTTCTAAATTTTTAATGTTTTTTACTTTTTTAAATTCATTCCACAAAATTCTTTCTTCATCTTTTTCAAACAAGTTTTCATCTACTTTAATTGAGTTAATATCAAAATCTTTTACTATGTTTGCTACTCTTTTAAATGTTTGTGCAAGCTCTTTGAAATCTTCACTCTCTACAATTTCATTTAGAAGTTTTATTTTTTTGTCAATTTCAAATAAATTACTCTCTCCTGTAGCCAGCACAGCTCTTATTACGCTTGGATTAACATCGTAAAATTTATAAAGTCTCTCAAAAATAAATTCAATTACTTCATCAGGATTTAAATTATTGTAATTTTTAGCTAAATCGTATACTGCTTTTTTTATATCAAGAGGTATATTATTCTCAAGCGCAATTTTTATAATATGATTTGCTGACCTTCTAAGCCCAAATGGGTCTTTATTTCCTTTTGGTTTTTTTCCTATACTAAAAAGCGCTAAGATATTATCTAAATTTCTTGCTATATTTAAAAGTGCTGATGTTTTATTTGTGACTGTGTCGCTGTATTGCTCTTTTATAGCTGTTGCTATTTCTTTATCAATTCCTTCATTTAGTGCGTAATAATATCCCATAATTCCTTGAAGCTCTGTAAATTCATATACCATTTCTGTAAGCAAGTCTGCTTTTGCAAGATTTACTGCTTTTTTTGCTTTTTGTATATTTCCATTATAGTTTTTAGCTAAATATTCAATAATTTTTTCTTCTCTTTTTACTTTATCATACATACTTCCAAGATTATCCATATATACAATATCTTTAAGCCCTTCAATAGAAAGAGCATTTTTAATATCATTTTTCCAGAAAAATAAAGCATCAGATAATCTTGCACGAAGAACTTTTTCATTTCCAGCAATAATTTTAGAAAAATCCTCAGTAAAAGCATTGCTGACAACTACAAATGCGTTTGTAAGTTTTCCATTTTTATATACAGGAAAATATCTTTGATGCTCTTTCATAGAAGTTATAATAACTTCTGGAGGCAGCTCTAAAAATTTTTCATCAAATTTTCCAAGCAAAGCTGTAGGATATTCTGTAATTGCTACAATTTCTTTTAGTAAATCTTCATCAATTTCTACTTTTACATTGTGTTTTTTTTCTATATTTTTAATTTCATTAATTATTTTATTTTTTCTTTCATCTTGATAGAGAATAACTCCATTTTTATCTAACTTACAAAAATAATCTCCTACAAAATCAATAAAAATAGGGTTTTTTATTATTCTATGAGGCATAGTAAAGTTGCTTGATGTTACGCAAAAAGATTTAAAAGTAATAGCTTCACTCTCCATCATGCATAAAATCCATCTAATAGGTCTTATGAATTCTTCTTTACATTTTCCCCATTTCATAGTTTTACCAAAATTAAGAGATTTTAGCCACTCTTCAATCATTATAGGAAGCAACTCTTTTGCTTCTTTTCCTTTTATCTCTTTTTTATAATATAAAAATTCCTCATTTCCTTTAGTTTTATATTTAATTTCATCAGTACTTATTCCACATTTTTTTGCAAATCCTTCAATTGCTTTTTTGTTTTTCTCAGCTATTGATTTTGGAGCCCCCCAAATTTCTTGAATAGTATCTGGTTGTTTTGTTGGAAACTCTCTATGCCAAAGTGTTAAGCGTCTTGGAGTATAAAAAAAATCAAATCCTGTTTTTAGATTATATTTTTCTAAAATATTTAGCCATTTTTTTTCTATATTTGGAAGCTCTTTAAGTAAAGGAATTGCTGGAAGCTCTTCTGTACCTATTTCTATTAATAAAGGTTTCATTAAAATCCTTTTTTTAACGTATTTTATCCAAAAAATGTTATAATTTTTTCAAAGGAGTAAAAAATGGAAAAGTTTTTTATACATTCACCAAATATTGCAGATGGTAAGTTTCACTTGCCACAAGTATATCCTAT